>JADMIO010828221.1_pt1 | contig 53180 bp, 44 predicted proteins | sample 8958161 | NCBI WGS metagenome assembly JADMIO01 (sample SAMN16585339, study PRJNA669376) | soil metagenome | isolation source: Crop rotation soil | place: USA: Cullars Rotation, Alabama | collected 2011 | reverse complement strand
CTTTCCCAACCACTCTTAGGTTTACGAATGATGAAGTGATGAAAAATATTGGCAATGTGGTGAAGAAGATTGATGATTTTTTGGATACCCTCCCCCGTCCCGCTGCGCGGGACATCCCCTCCCTGTAATTACAGGGAGGGGAAACGTCGCTTTGCGACGGAGGGGTGGGTATGCCTTTAAAATGTATTTCCGTTTCTTTCTTATTAAATACACTTTAAGTCATGCCCGCTTACGTCCTATCGTATGGAATATATCGTACCTTACATCTTCAATAAAAACTAATGACAAAGGCCATCCTTCTGGTATTATTAACCGGCGCCGCCGCGTTAACCCATGCCCAATCGTTGAAGAAATATAATGTGGGTACCTCCGGTTGTGCTGTATATACGTACTGCGACCTCAGTAATGCCGAAATGAATTTAAGCCCCGACTCGTCGGAGGTTTATACAGCAGAATGCCGGAATGAGGATGTACATTATGGCGCTATTTGCGTAAAATTAAGCCAGCCCGCCAGCGACCTGGACGTGGCAGAAAACCTTTTGATACAATACCTTGATTTTTTAAAGCCAACATTCGAGGTAAATAATTCGGTAGGCTATGGAAAAGGCCACCGGTTAAAAGGCAACGACCAAACCCGCGGCATTATTGACTACTGGACCGATAAAGACACTAACAATATTAAAGTGAAAGGCTGGACAAACGGCAACTTTATAGTGGTTCTATACGCTTACAGCCAAAAGGACTTACCGGAAACAAAGGTAAATGTGTACCTGGATAGTTTGGTATTTCCGTAAAACCCTAAAATATCACCAACATCATAATAAGTGCCAGTATAACAAAGAAGGGCACAAGTATTTTTTGATTGGCTGTTTCCTGCACTCTAGACGGCAACATGTAAAATTCATCGACCATTTTTTTGTAACTGGTCTTTGTGCCAATAGTGTTGATAATGATAAAATAAACGATAGCAATTAAAGGGATGGCTAATAACTTGCCTATAGCCCTGCCGGAAATGCCCGAAGTATCAGGGGTTGGAACAGGCAGAATTTTCGATGCCAATAAAAAAAGCAGGATGAGTATAAGCAGAAAAAATACCGACAAAAAAAGGTTAGCGTTCGTACGTCCTTTGGAGGCATCGCCACCGCGGTCTTTTATCTCTTTGTATTGGCTGCCATACAGCGCTTGTAAAAAAGTCATATTAGGAATTTGTAGCTAATATATAAAAAACGGATAAAAAAATAGCACTGGCACATTTTTTGAACCATTAAGTTGAGTTAAAAAGAAACGAATTGCCAGTCCAAACAGGAAGTATAACAAAGGAGATTGAAGAAGTTCTTAAAATAGCGAAGTGCCAAAATGAACCTTTTAGCCAGGACGGCGGGGGCGGATTGTGGCAAATTTTACTAAGTTAAGAACAAAGTGCCCCATTAATACGGGGCATTTTTTATGCAATTGGTATTTATTTTGCTCTGGATTATAAAAAACATTCTATGATAGACGGCGCTAATTTTCAATTGGTTAACTGGGCAGCCAATAACTCAAAATCCAACATTTGCTTTAAGGCGAGGTACCTGCTGTTTGGCATTGACGGGTGCCTGGAAAACTTCAACATTAAAGTAGAAACGCGGGGAGAGGATTTTTCCACCGCCGAAATTGCCTTTACTGCCCAATTGGATTCGCTGGATACGGAAAACCCGTCCCGGGATGCTTCAGTACGGGAATACCTGGATAACCACCACTGGGCCAAGGACATAAAGTTCAACTCCACGTTCGTAGAAAAAATAAGCGAACACAGTTTTTTAGTGAATGGCTCGCTTACGGCGCTTTCCGTTAGCAGGCCCTTACAGTTGAAAATGCAATTCGGTGGCTTGCACCGTGCGCCCGGTGATAACCTTTCGGCAGACTTTACCTTAAACGGCAAAATAGATTACCTCGATTTTTTGCCCGCCGATAGTAAACTTCACAGCTTGTCTTTCGCGCTTTCAAAAACCATTGATATTACGGTAGAGGCACACCTGGTTAAGCCGGTGGATTAGTTAATTGTTACTGGTTAATAGTTAATTGTGTAACCTTCTGAGTTCTGAGTTCCGAGTTTAGGATTTAGAGTTTCGGGTTTAGGATTTTCCAAATTTATTTTTCGTTACTTTCTAAAAACTCTTCCACTACCTTGTTGTGGTCGGCGGCATTATCCTGCATGGTCATGTGCCCGGCACCCTTAATTACCTGGAATTTTGAACCGGGAGTAAGACTGCTGTAATACTGAACTGTAGAAGGCGGGGCCTCATCAAACTCGCCCGCAATAAATAAAGTGGGGATTTTTATCATCGGTAACTGCCCGGTGCGGTCGTAGTCCTTTATAGTACCGGTGATGGTAAACTCGCTGGGGCCTTCCATATACAGGTATACATTGCCCCCTATCTGGGTAAAAGAACTGTCAATATCGGCGCTCCATGGCACTTTGCGCGCCACGTATTTTTCATAATAATATTTCATGGCGCGGGCATAGTCGGGCGAGTCGTACGTTTTATTTGCTTCGTTTATCCTGATAATTTGCTGCAACGAATCGGGCAGGGTAGCTACCTGCTTTTCCGAATCTTCCATCCAGCGCTTAATACTTAAGGCCGGGCTGCTAAATACAATGCCCTTTACACCTTCCGGGTGCACGAGGTAATAATCGGCAGCCAGCATGGTTCCCCATGATTGGCCGTAGAGGTAAAACTCCTTCAGGCACAGAGAGTCTCGCAGTTGTTTTAGCTCTTCCACAAAATGTGGAATGGTCATTAAGGCGGTATCGGTAATCCCGTCGGAGTGACCGCAGCCTGATTGGTCGTAAAAAATAACGGGGCGGTCCTCTCCTAACCCTGCTAATGGTTTAAGGTAATAGCTGGGCACCCCCGGTCCGCCGTGTAAAACCACCAGCGGAGTTTTTTTGCCCGTTCCCACAATCCTGTACCAAACCTTTCCGCCGGGTAGTTGCAAATAGCCTTCGCGCGGACTTGTTTTGGGGCTACTGGTATTGCAACCGGTTAATAATAAAAGCAAAATAGCAAATAGTACAGCAGGATGGATGAGTGGTTTCATGTATGCTATTATAGTACATTTTTAGGGAAATAGAAAACTGGAACATTTTTGCGGGTTGACGAGTTAGCGAGTTGGCGGGTTAAACGCGCAAACACGATAACTCGCGAACACGTCAACAGTTACCCTTCCCACCATTTCTTCACTTCCTTCTTCTCACCTACTATATAAGGTTCTCCTATCATTGGAAAAACAACCGGCTGCTCCAATTTCAATGCTTCGGCTAGTACGCGCTTCGGTGGGTCGTTCCATAGATGATTGGCCAAAGCAAATTTAGCCCAATGCACCGGCAGCAGCATGGCAGTGTTCAAATCCTTAGCGGCCTGCACGGATTGTTCAGGCAGCATGTGAATATATGGCCAGTGCTCGCCGTACTGCCCGCTTTCCAGTATAGCGAGGTCGAAACGCTGAAATTTTTGCCCTATGGTTTTGAACTGCTTATCGTAACCCGAATCGCCGCCGATAAAAATGCGGTAGCCGTGCATATCCAGCACAAACGACGACCAGAGCGTTTTTGCCCTATCAAACACGCGCCCGGAAAAATGCCGGGCCGGAGTGGCCGTTAATTGTATGGAATCAACCGTAACGGATTCCCACCAGTCCAGTTCGGTGATAATATTTTCAGGTATACCCCAGTACTCCAGGTGAGAGGCAACACCCAACGAGGTAACAACGCGCTTTACCTTATCCTTTAATTTTAGGAGGGTGATAAAATCAAGGTGGTCGTAATGGTCATGCGTTATTAGTAGCAGATCTATGGTGGGCAGGTCGTCTACCGTATAAATGTCACTGCCTTCAAATGCCTTTCCTAAAAAAGAAAAAGGAGAGGCGTAGCCGCTTAGTACCGGGTCTACCAGTAAATTAAACCCTCGGGATTGTATTAAATACGATGAATGCCCGAACCAGGTAACCACAGGCTGCTTGCTTACCGGTTGCAGTAAATTGGTTTTTACCGATGGCAGAGGTTTGGATGGGGTAACACCAGCAGGCTTGGAAATAAACCCGTACATCAGCCGCAGGTACGATACGTCTTCCAGCAGCATAGGTGTTTCCTCAATATTACTAAACACACCATTTTTATACTGCGGCGATTGCTTCAACCGCTCTAACCGCTTACCCGTAGGATTTTTTCCAAATACCTTCATTACTACAAAGGTACGATTGAAGAGGGAATTAATTTTACAATAGCTGTTGATTACTGTATAACTATCAATTTAGTTTCCACTATTTGTAGCTGAGGATTGATAATATACAACGCATAAGTTCCTTTTCCTGTCCACGTGCTCAAGTCAATGGAAAACTGTTGCTTATTGATTGGGGAAGAAAAGACGTCCTGCCCAAGTGAATTGGATATTTTCAGTACGTACCCGCTCATCCTGGCATAATCGCCGTTATCAATGTACAGGTGGTCCTTGGCGGGGTTGGGGAACACTTTGATGGTATTGTTATTGTTAGGTGGTGATACGCCTGTTATGGTGGCTTTAATAAACAAGGTATCGGTTACGGAAACAGAAACATGGGTGGTATCGAATTTTTGGACGTGTATAGTATCCATAACTGCACCGCATAGGGTAAATTCATAAACATTGCGGTAAAAATGACTTTGCTCATTTTCATATCCACCTATATAATATGCAGAATTTGGAAAAGAAAATAAGGCTCCCACTCTTCTGGGATGCCCGGGCAAAGAAGGAATCTCTGTCCATTTGTTTGTTTTGGGATCATATTCGTAAAAGTCACTTAAATTGTATGCGGTTGTACCATTTTCAGTAACACCAGTACCAACATATCCTTTACCGTTTAAAACAAATTCAGCAGGAAGTGCAAACCTACCTTTGCCCGGAAAGTCAGCTATACGTGTCCATTTATTGTGGTACGGATCATATTTATAAAAGTCGTTGTAAAAATTGTGCGCACCGTCACCACCCGTACCTGCATATCCAAAACTATCAATTGCAAAGCTGCTTAGGCATATATCCAGGTTTCCAGGGTAATTGGCTATGCTTGTCCATGAATTTGCAACAGGATCGAAAACGTAACAAGTATTCGAATTACCTGTATTTCGGACACCCGAACCAACATAAATTTTACCCTCAATCACAAATCTAAAATTTCCAGCTATGGAGTTTTCGGGAAAAGGAGCCTTGACAGTCCAGGCGTCTTGCCCGGGATCGTATTCATACACATTATTGTAATAAAAACCATTGATAGTCCCTGCTCCGATTTTGTAACCCTTTCCGTTCACCGATATTCCTACACCACCCATGTAGGCAGGGTAGGGGAAATCCTTCTTTTTAGTCCAGGAGTCATTTGCGGGGTCATATTCCCATACGTGCGTAGAAATGTTCCCTGGAGAAAATGAAGTTATTCCGCCTATTAAATAACCTTTACCATTTATAGTAAAACATGCTGCAGTTGTAAAGCCGCTGTCAGGAAATAGACTTTTATTTATCCATGTATACTGTGCGGATATTGCACCATAAATTAAAAGCAGAATTAAAACGGAATAAATTTTTCGCATGATGGATGGTAATTCACTTATAAAGGTAATTTCATTACTGATAAAATGAAATAAAACATTGCTATTTTTTAGGCTGAAGGATGCTCCCGTAAACTTATACTTTCCACATATTACCATGCGACCGATTCTTCTATTTACTTTTGCATCCGTATAGCCGGTATCCCCACCGTTGCCTAAGCCAAGAGGCATTATATCAAGGCATTTTGAGCAAAATTTATAACCAACATGTCATTTTTAAATTGTGCAACGCTGCCCGACCACATTGAAACAGCCTGCCAGAAGTACAAAAAAGGCGGATTTCCCTCGCTGGCCATTATTGACGAGGACCACACCATAACCGATTGGACGAACGGCAGCCAGTGGAGCAGCAATATCGCCTCCGGTAAAATTAAAATTGTGAACCGGATAAAGGCTGCCATTAGCGACCCCTCCGCTATTAAAAGCGATAACCCGGTAGCCTGCGGCGCCCAGCAAATACTCGATGGCTTCGACTGGAAGTTTTCCTGCACCGATGGCAACCGCAATGTGTTCAACGATTCCTTTTACACCAACCTGAACAACAAGGCCGCTTTTGTGGCGCTTTGGAATAAGGATGAAAACGAGATCCTAGTTATTGACCGCGAAGTGGTGTTTACCTGTAACCCCAACTACCCCGATAGCAACCGTGCCCACCAGTTCTACAAAATTGAAGGCGACTGGGTAAGTCCGAAAGACTGGTTTCCCGGAACGCACTCAGCTCCGACAGGTGTATTTAATTATTAGAGTTTAGGATTTAGAGTTTGAGTGAAACCCTAAACCATAAATACGAAACTCTAAAAAAAAGAACAATAGCAAACTATGACGTCCGGCATTACTCTTATAGCTATCGGCAGCTACGGCTACCTGCAATGGGCCAATAATATGGCTGTGTCGCTGCGGTATCACTCGCCGGGTGTTGCCATTCAGCTTATTACCTCGCACCAACTTGAACCGGATGCACATGCCTTCAACCTTTATGATGTTATTACCGTTGTTCCGGACGAACAATTTACCGATAAGCAGGGAAGGCTTTTTCCTGCAAAACTGAAAACTTCCCTTTACCGTTATCTGCACTTTGATGAAACTATTTACTTAGATGTGGATGGATGCATTCTCAAAGACATCACTCCCCTGTTCGACACCCGCAGCGATTTTGCCAGCGATGTGCAGGGCATTTACGACCTTACCCAAGGCGAGTATTTCCCAGCCATGAAGTGGGCCAGGCCGGATACGGTCTGGTTTCACTTTGGGCTAAAACCCTTCGACCGTCTACCGGCTATCAATAGCTCCTTTCTGTTCATCCGAAAATCTGCCGCCTGCGAACTGCTATTTGAAACTGCCCACGAATTATTGATGACCAACCCGCTGCCCGTACAAAACCATTTAAACATGTGGGGTATTAAGCGCAACACTAAAAACCAGCAACCTGATGAGTTGTATATGAATGTAGCGCTAGCTATGCTGCGCATACCGGTGGAGCATATACCCGCGCTGCATTTTCGTTTATGCACCGAAAGCGGTGACTACCAACCAATAGAAGTCATCCGCAACAATTATTACGGTATTGGGCTGTTCGGCGAGTTGCGCAGTAACCACCAAAGCCTGCAACAGCATTACAACCACGAAATGAAAAAAATGTGGAATGCAGTAATTACTTCCCAAACCGGTGCGCCGTTTTACAATAAGTGCGAACTGCTGGGCAATTCAAAATTCGCCACTCTATAAGTTATAGAACGCTGATTGTCATGATTATCATGATAAGAATGATTTTATTTTTTGCCTTTCATTTTTTGACAACTGCCTATTGCCAACTGCCAACTATTTTTCCATTCACCATTCACTATCTATGACAGACAAAGACATCAACCACATCCTTCACCTCCTCTCCACTAAGCTCAAAACCGCTTCCGCCCGTACCAAACGCGGGGAAGAAATTTATGAAAACGCCGATTGGGGAGAACTATACACCCAGGCAACAGCACATGCGGAAGAAATAAACGTCCATGCTAAGGGCGATTTCCCATCTCAACTGCTTGCGGATACTTTTCCGAACGAAACTACCGAGGAGCAGGAATACCGCAACAAAACCTTTCAACCGGTTACCGAACCTTACTGGAAAAAAGCCTTGCGTACCCTCAACCGGGTTTGGAGCGAGCAAAACTACTCGCTGAAGTGGAATGACAACAACGCCCAGGAATATTTTACCAGGAACCTCCCGCTATTCCACAATGTACTACTGTACTTTAAAAGTGTTGTTACCGCCGCTAAAATAAACGACCCGAATGCGCTGCTTGTTGTTGATTTCGAGCTACCGTTACGGCAGTTAGCCGATGGTGCACTTGAAATTGACCAGGGAAAGGAATTGGAGCCCTATGCCGCTATTTATCCTTCGCACAAAGTATTGATGTACGAAAGCGGCGACTTTGCATTGGTAATGAGTGAAGAAAAGAGCGAGGTACAATCGGGCAACGCCACTCAAAAAACCGGTTATGTGCTTTACCTGTACGATAGGGAAAATATTTACCGCATTGAGCAGCGTGGTAAAAAATCAGACTGGGAGTTTCAATACTCCATTTACTATCCGCACCAACTGGGCTACCTGCCCTGCTGGAAACTGCAAGGCACTCCGCAGCAGGTAATTGGCGAAGAGGTTTTGTACGACAGCCATTTCTCGCCGGCCATTCCGTATTTGAACGAAGCGCTTATCATTCACTCCACCTTAAAATCGAGCATCAGTAAAATTGCCTATCCTATCCGTGCATATTACGAGCAAGCCTGCAATAATGCTTCCTGCCAGGGCGGCATTGTCTTTAATAGTGATAATACACAAAGCAAGTGCCCTACCTGCTCCGGTACCGGACGGATGCGCTTCTCTCCTTTCCGCGATTATGTACACGAGTTACCCACCACTACCAACAACGCCGGTGCGGACCAGGTTACTTTTCCCGGCCTGCAATACATTTCGCCTGATTCCACTATCCTCGATTTCTCCAAGGCAACCATTGACGACTGGATACAAAAGGCTTTCCTGTTCCTGAATATTGATGCCGTTCCCGGCGGAATGAAAAAGGGATTAGGCGAAAACGCCACGGCCACTCAAACAAAAATTGACCGCGAGGAGCAATTTGTCTCCCTGCTCGATATATCGAATGAGCTTTTTGAACTAATGCACAAATTTATTGATGCTGCTTACCGGTTGCGGTATAACAAGGAATGCCCGGTAGTGCTTAACCCACCAAAGACATTCGACCTTAGCAGCGCCAGTGAATTGACACAGGAACTGGCCGATGCCAGGCAGTACAATATACCGGATGTAGCAATAGGCGAGCTAACCTCCGATTATGTAATGCAGCGCTTTAGTCAAAAAAGCGAAATAGCCGCCATTACCAAAATAGTGCGCTATTGCGATCCACTGTTTACCAAGAGTGCCGCGGACATTACCGCCTTCCAGGCAGCAGGCAATCTTCAAAAATGGCAGGTGGCCCTGCACCTGTTTATTTACTCTTATATTAATGAGCAGATGGCAAGGGAGCCGGCATTTTTGGAAAAGCCGTTGAAAGAGATAAAGGGGGTGCTGGAGGGAATGGCTAAAAGCAATGTGACAATATGACGATATGACAATGCGATCCCGACAAGAAAAGTCGGGATTTTGCGAAAGGCTCAACAATAAAAAGCGATGCCATCTGCTATGGCGGATGGCATCGCTATAATCGCAATAACTACTTCTTCACAATACTCTTTATCAGCACTTCATTTGCTTTAGGTTCATAACCTGTTTTACCGCTTGCAGGCATAACCACTATGCGGAAGTTATAATCGCCGGGGTTAGCAATGGCTGTGCCGTCTGTACTTTCAATATATATGTAAACATGTCCCACCATAATTTGTGCTGAAAGCTGTAATTTGCTTTTAGGGTAAGCCGTGGGTATTTGTTCGTTCACAGTAGCGTTATCCTGTGTTGTATATACATAATATACCAGTATGGCTCCGTAGTTCAATACATCGCTGGTAACTTCGGGTATTGGCAGGTCGGCCGACCAGCTGGTGTTATTATTACTTGCAGACCAACTATTAGAGGTAGCCGCATAAGAATAACTGTTTACATTGGCGTTACCGGCAGGTCCCTGTGAGCCCTGCGGGCCTTGTGGGCCTTGCGGACCTTGTGGCCCAACAATTTCTTTCTGGCAACCGGTAACAGCAAAACTAAGAAGGATAATAGCTATCAGGTTTTTCATAACTTTCATTTTAGGGTTAAACTCAAAATATTATACAAAGGCTTTATTGCATTTAGATAGGCAACCCCTATGCCAGTTTAAAACCGGTTATCTTAAAGAGTGTTAAGTGGTGGTGCCCTATAACACAAATGCCGTGCGCCTGAGGCGTACGGCATTTGCGCTATAAAAACTAAAATTGATTTTTACATACCTGTTTTTACAAGTTTCACCGTCCCTAAGGCACGATTACCATACAACCGGGCAAAGTAAATACCGGATGGCAATTGCTTGCCAACCACCACATACCGGCTTTGTAGCCGAGCAGAAGTGATTGTTTCCACCAGTTGGCCTTGCACATCGAACAGTTGCAGTTCATTTACCTGGGTGCCGGCAAGGTCGAAAGTAAACGAACCATTGCTTGGATTGGGGAATACGCTTACAGGTACCAATTCATTATCCTGTATGGCCGAAATAGTTTCGGTAGTTGCAAGAATTCTATACGAGCCGCAGCGCGCACCGGTAGCCCATTTTACCTTTATGTAATAGGTATCTATAGGGAGGGCCTGTTGGAATATCAGCTCCTCGCCAAACTGCCCGTAACTTCCTATGCGAACATCTTTGCTATCTCTGGGCGAACGGTCTCTATTAATTAAAGTTACAGTCGCCTTACCGTTTATAGTATCCGTACTTGATGCATCTACCAGGATTTGGAGAAACCCTGCATCTGGCTTCAATATCATAAAATAATCGTCAGAAACATTCTGCGAAAAGCCAATATTACCCGAAAAAAACTGGCCAATTGGCTGCAGTGTGGCTTGTTCAAAGCTATCGTTGGGCTCCACATCGGCATTATAGATAGGCTTTAGCACATTATAAGAAAGCGTGTACGACCAGCCGCAGTCGGCAAGGTTGGTTTGATTTACCCGTATATAAAAAGTGTCGCCCTTTAAACAATTAAATTTCGCCGTATCGGTTACCGGCGTTCCAAATGCGCCTATCGAATTTTTGATGGAATCTAACAGTAACATGTTTTTATCATACAAGGTTACGTTCAGCCCATGGCTCCCCTCTTTGGTAACATCCGTATTAGTAATAATATTCAGATCGCCATCGCCGGACATTACCAGTTTAAAATAATTAGCCTCTGTGGCAGTACCTGGCTCGTGTTTAAATCCCAGCTGGTTTGTAACCGTTTGCGATTCATTAATGAAAAGCGCCCCTTGTGGTGTAGTGTTGTTTAAACCGCCATCGGCGTGAGCTGTTTCAAGCATAGCCAGCGAAATAGAATACTGGTATGAGGTTGGGAATGCTGTGGATGGGTCAACATCAATATAAAAACTATCAGCAGCTATACAGTAAAAGTAAAGTGTGTCTATTCTTACTTTGCCGGTATCTAATTTAGGCGAAAAAAGACCCAACGATTTGCCTGTTCTTGAGTTCAAGCCCAAATTCAAAGCCTGCTTTCCGCCGGTGGCCTGGATGCCGGTAATTACCCGCAGGGTACCGTTTACAGGCAGTTTTACCTTAAACATATCGTGGTTAAGATAATGGCTTACATTACCGGTCATAACGGAATCGAACGGTAAAAAATTAGCTGTCGACATGCTGTCGTTAGGCTCTGTTTCGGTAAGCTGGGCCCTTGAAACCGTTACAAAAAGTAAAAAACATAAAAAAGTAAACGTTTTTTTCATGGTATGGTTAATTTAATGTTAAGCACCGTATTTCCGGTACTGCGTAAAAGTAATTTTATCGGTAGAATAACAAAAATTTATTTGGTTAATAGTAGCCAATAGCTGTGGTAGCCTGCGTTACAACAACTATCTACCGTTTGGCCATAAGGCGCTAATATCCCGGTGAACTTATTTTTTGAATAATGGCAAAAACCTAATACATTTGAAACCACATTAGTCAATAAGAAAATTCTATCCCCCATGAAAATGAAAGCAATACTTTTTGCATTCCTGAGTTTTACCGCAGTATTATATGTAAGCGCACAAGCACCAGACAAAATAAGTTACCAGGCTGTAGTACGCAATGCCGCCGGGTTTCCGCTGATGGACTCCGACATTACCCTTATTTTTATCATTCACGATGGAACTGTAAACGGTACTACCGTTGATTATGAAACTATTTCTACCACTACTAATCACTTTGGATTAGTTAGCGTAGCTATCGGCACAGGAGCTGGATCAACCCTTAAGTCTGTCAATTGGGCCAGTGGTAATAAATTTTTACAGGTAATGATGGATACCGATGACGGACTGATAGATTTTGGCACTTCGCAGTTCTTGAGTGTTCCATATGCCTTGTATGCCAAAACTACCGGCAGTGGAAAAAGCACTACAATAACCAGTTCTCAAACATATACAGTACCCAATGGTGTTTCTAAGATAAAGGTTGAATTATGGGGCGGTGCCGGCGGCGGCGGAGGCGCAGAGGGATACTCCTATAGAGGTGGTGATGGAGGTAGCGGAGGATTTGTTGCCCAGGAAATGGATGTTACAGGAGGCCAGCAATTGTATATTTCTGTTGGCGACGGTGGTTTGGCAGGCACGGATGTACCTTGCAATGGATGTGGTAGTGCCACTGATGGCGGCAATGGCGGCAATACGCAATTAGGCACTTATAAAGCGGCCGGGGGATCTGGGGGAACTGGAGGGTCGTACATCTGTGGCCAGCCAGGAACTAATAATGTTGGAGCAATGACAGCGCATTCCAGTATAGATAATTGTGGTTCTAATACGCTGGATGTTTATCCTGCGACACAACGCTCATACTTCAATCCGCGTACCCTTACCTCTAAACCGGGTAACGGCGGAATATTTGGATACAAATCACCTACTGCCGGAGAGGGCGGCGCTGCTATTATTACCATTATCGAGTAATTTAACTCACTCTTTTTGGAAAGCAATAAAAACAGGAATTACCTAATACCGTTCGTCCTGCTTTTTTTGACATACGTAGTCCGTTCCGGAACTATTGTAGATAAATCTTTCACTCCCCGTTTATTGCTGCTTTCTGTTCTGCTACTACCGGGATTTATATGGATGTTGAAGAAAAAGGCCAGGCCTCAGCTAAACTTCCTTACCATATCATTTTTCGTATTCAGCTTATGGACTTTTCTCAGCTGTTTTTGGGCGAACACTGTTTCGGAGGCAGTGGTACGGGGGCTTTTAGTTTTTGCGGGCTTAGGTGTTTTTTTATTGTCCGCCTACTTTTTGCAGCAGGACCCCGGCCTCGAAAAAAAAATTACACGGCTACAGTTGCTGGTATTGGGGTTTTCCCTGCTGCTTGCATTTTATCAATTAGTTAACAGTGATAAGTATTCACCCTACCAGATCATTTCCATATCGGCGAATAAGAATTTATACTCTGGCTTTTTATTGCTTTCGCTTCCGTTTACACTAACCGGCTATATGCAATGGAAGAGTAACTGGAGGTATGCTATTTTGTTAACCGGCATACTAAGTGCAGTAATGTTATTTATGCTGCAAAGCACATCGGCTAATATAGCCCTTGTGCTTGCTGTAGCTTTATTAATAGCCGTTGTATGCATTAAATACAGAGGTCTGTTAACCGGTAGTAACATAATAACTGCCACTTTATCGCTGTGCCTGTACGTAGCGCTTACGACAATATTTTATTCGGGTTTAGAGAAGTCACAGAAAGATTATTATACCGATAAATTCTCGCTGTGGCGCTATAGCAAGCTTTTCGCTCCTCCAAAAGTTACATCCGATACATTATTGGTACAGAAAGAAGGTTCGGAAAATATTTCTTCCACGGATATGCCGGAAGATTACACCCAAAGTGCACGGCTGCGTGTTATTTTTTGGAAGCGGTCGCTTTCATTGATCAAACAGCACCCGCTGATGGGTGTAGGCGCAGGAAACTGGAAGATAATTATACCCTCGATAGTTACCCCGCAAAACCCGGAACACACCTTGCGCAATTACACCTATAGCCAGCCGCATAACGAGTGGCTTTGTTTTCTGTCGGAGCTGGGGATAATAGGTTTCATACTGGCAATAGGCGTATTTATTTTTCCCATCGTGTTTGTATTCGGTAAAATACTTTTTGCAAAGGAAGCGCCACCGGTATCAGCGTTATTTTATGCGGCCTTTATTTCAGGCTTCTACTTATACTGCATTTTTGATTTCCCGCTTCAACGGGTAGAACATACAATTTTGCTTTCTATATTGCTGGCCTTAGTGTTGCATAAAATACCTCTTAAACCGGTCGGCACTAATATTTTCAAGCAGATAGCGTCTGCATCTATACACTGGATTTTTATTATTGTGCTTTCATTTGCTGCCGTGTTTTCCGTTTACCGCTTTACCTGCGAAACATACACACGCGAAATATTCAGTAATGAAAGGCGTAACGACGACCAGGTTATTTATTACTGCCAAAAAGCGGAAGGCGCATTATACAAAATAACACCCAACACATTACCCGTAGCATGGTTTGAAGGAGTAGCCCGTTTCCGTTTGCACCAAAATGAAAAAGCGAATGAGTGTTTTAAACGGGCGCTTAAGTATACTCCGTACGAAGTACGGGTGCTGAACGATTATGCCACCTCGCTCTTTAGTTTAAAAGATACAAGTGAAGCAATAAAAGTATTACACACTACCCTGCACATCGACCCTGATTTTGATGATGCCAAATTTAACCTGGCGGCTATGTATTATTTTTCGGGGCAAAAAGACAGTGCCCGCCATTATGTATTGCTATGCCGCAACAGTCAAAAAAAGACTGATTTTTTGAGTGAGTTGCCGCCACAATAAATAGCCATAAACAATTTATTTGCTCATACTGCGGTTTTCGGCACGGCGGCGTAATATTTCAGAAAGAGGCGTGTTGGTTCTACGGCTTTCAATCCAGTCGCGCAGGTAAAAAATCCACATTACATCGGCCTGCTCATTGCCGCTACCCGGTTTAAACAACTCTGAAAGTTCGGCAAACACATCCTTTAAATTCATCTGGTTCATCTTTTTCAGGCTGTTCAGGAATTTTGTTTCCAGCGGCGCCAGCCCTAACTGCTTTTGTTTGCGCAACGTATTGCGGATAAGCGTGTCCATCACCTCAAAATTTTGCATTTCAGCCTGTATAAGTATGCGCATCAGTTCGCAGTCCTTAAAATATTTGGTATGGCTTTTTTTAGCGCAAAGGTTCTGGTATTCATTAATGGAGAGCACTGCCTTGCGGTCGTTGCCGTTGGAAAATTCAATTACCACTTTTATCGGCAATATTACTTCCAGGTGTTCGGCATAATGCTCAAAATATTCCGGTGTCATCATCTTACCGATGTTGGCGTCCATAAATTTCTCACCTTCCTTATGCCTGCCACTCATCCAGTAATAGAGCGATTTCATATAGAAAAAGAAGTTTTCGTTCTCCGGCTTTTCTCTTTCGGCGGCTGGTGCGGCCTTCCAATCCTTATCCAACAACTCTCCTACTTCGTTAATACGGCCTGTATCAAAGCAACTGGCAATACGCAACTTTAAAGCGTACATATACGGGGTAGAGCTATTATCAGCCCGGCGGGCCAATAATAATTTCCTTTCCGATTGCATTACCTTTTGGGCTATGGCATAAGCATTCTCAAAATCATCATACACCATGTAATATTCATAAAGTACATACAGCCGCATCCGGTTATTGCCCGGTGTAAGGGCAGATTGTTCGCTCTTCAGAAACTTCAGATCTACCTTCTCGTCAGAAATTTTCATGGATTGATTCGCATACTCTTCACTTTTCTTCAACAGGTAAATCTTCATCCGTTCTTTAATGAACCGGTCCTGGTTCACTTGTTTTTCGTGCGCTTTTTCCAGGTCCGTAAAAAATTCAACCCTTTTTTTCTTCATCTGCTCGGCCTTCCACGAAAACTGCGAATATTTTACACGCAACCGCAAAAACTCTTCTTCTATCCAAAATAATTCGCACTCGCGGGCGGTGGCCACGCCCTTATCTAACAACTGCATGGCCCTGGCAAATAATCCACGGCGCAACAGCATTTTGGCATATATCATTTCACGCATCAACTCCTCCTGCTTTTCCATGTCGGAGGTGTATACCATCAGGTTCTTCATTATCATCTCAAACAGGTATACCTTCATTACGGTATAGGCGGGAAAATCCTTTTTGAGCGAGCCTTCTTCAAATTGTTCCTGCTGGTTAATGGCATCGAACAATTGCAGGTACTTGCTGTCCTTATCGGCATACCGTTTGGCATATCGCTTAAAATAATTTTTCTCTGCGGCTGACATTGAGTGTATCAACCGGAACAGGTCATCGGAACCTTGCGTACGCGCCATATTTTAGAATTGATAAAAAATTTTCGAAATGAATAAAGACATATTAATTTAGTTGTCTGAACAAATATAAGCCCTTACCATTTTAAACCTTATGCAAGTTCCTTTTTTACGCCTGACAATGAAACTCATAAAAGGCTGGTTATCAACAAATAATAGCCTATTTTGTAACCATTAATCTTTGGGCAAATTGGGTTTGACCAACCGTATTTAAGTAGCGAAGTTTGCATAGCAAACGGGGAAATTATGAGGGAACATTTACTTATCCGGCGATATGTATTTATTTTTTGTTGCCTGTGGATGGGCACTATAAAAGCCCAAAATTATGTTGCCATACCCGATACCAACTTTGTAAAATGGCTGAAGAGCAACGGATACTCCTCCTGCTTTAACATTAACGTACCCAACGAACTGGATACCACTTGCAGCAATGTAGTAAATGCTAATAGCATTAATTGCAGCAGCCAGAAAATAGCCGACCTTACCGGCATTCAATATTTCGATAAGTTGACCGACCTATCGTGCTATACCAATAACCTTGATAGTTTACCCCCATTGCCGCCCCTACTTACGGGCTTATCATGCCACACGAATAAACTAACCTCTTTACCAACACTGCCGGCGGGACTAAAAACACTGGAATGTTCCCTAAATCAAATTACCGCATTACCCGATCTTCCAAATACCCTGCTTACTTTATCGTTTGGCGATAACTTTGTTACCGTTATCCCACCGCTACCGGCCACGCTTACCCGGCTTTCCGCAGGAAGAAACCTGATAACAGAATTGCCAAACTTGCCACCTGCGTTAAACAACATGGTAGTATCTAATAACAGGCTAACCGCTTTGCCAACGTTACCGGCTTCGCTGGTTACCATTTGGTGCCAGTACAACCTGCTTACAGAACTGCCTGTTTTACCGGCTTCTTTGAATACCTTGTTCTGCGACAGCAATATGATAACCATTTTACCAGCGCTGCCACCTAAAACACTTATGGTTGTGTGCTCGCGCAATCCCTTAACCACTATTGTCTCGTTTAACGATACCTTGCAAAGCTTTAGCTGTGATATAACACCCTTAACCGCTTTGCCTAAGTTACCACGTTACCTCCAATCCCTTTATTGCAGCTATACCCCTTTAACACATTTACCGGAACTAAACCCGGAACTACGTACTTTATATTGTTACAACGATTCGCTTGTAGATTCGTTAGTAGCAATACCCGGCAAAATGGATTATATAGATTGCCACAATAACAAGCTTACCTACCTACCGGCCCTGCCTAATTCTTTAACTAAACTTAATTGTAGCAATAACCGGCTTACAAAAATTGAGGCGTTGCCCAACAAAATATGGATGCTGGTATTGTCAAACAACCCCGACCTGTATTGCCTGCCTCCCTTACAACGATTTGATGGTAACGTTGCCGACTGGAATCTTTCTTTTACAGGCATAACCTGCCTGCCCAACCGCATACAACACGGGGGTTTGTTTGTCGGCCTTGACAATATGCCGCTTTGTGACCTGGTAAACCCCTATAACTGCGAAATAGGCTGGAATATAGAAGGTAACGTGTACCTGATGGACGAGGACACCTGCCCAACTAATATAGACGGAAAGAAAGTGGGAATGGTGAAAATGAATTTGTATGAAGGCAGTAATCTTATTCAGTCGGAATATTTTCCTAGTAACTACACCTTTAAAACCGGCTACGGAACTTACCGGGTTGAGGTAGATAAAGACCTGCCGCTTACATCGCCCTGCAAAATGGATAGCGTGGTAACAGTTTCTTCCGGCGATTCACTGCATTACAATGTAGACTTTGGTTTGGTATGCAAAACCTGTTTCGATGTAGGAACGCTAAGTATTATACCTGAAAGGTTACGCCCTTCGCTGAACAGTATGGTACGTATTACCGCCGGGGATATGTCGACAGTTTATGGGGCCCATTGCGCCAGTGGTGTTAGTGGTACTGTAACAGTGAAAATGAGCGGGGCCGCCACTTACGTAGGCCCGGCGCCGGGTGCCCGCACGCCTTCAAACGTAAATGGCAATACAATTCAATGGAGTGTAGAGGATTTTGGTACCGCCGTGCCAACCACAGACTTTAATATTATTGTACACACCGATGACAATGCCGACCTGAACAGCTCAATATGTTTTACTGTAACAGTTAGCCCGAAGGAAGGCGACTGCAACCCAAAAAATAATACCCTTAAGCAGTGTGTAGCCATCCGCAACTCGCACGACCCCAACGAGAAAGAGGTTTCACCGTTGGTTACTATTGATACCTCCGAAAAATGGCTTACCTACACCATCCATTTTCAAAACACCGGCAACGATACCGCCTACCAGGTGCGTATAGCAGATACATTAGATGATAACCTGGACCACACCACTTTTCAATTGCTGGCTTACAGCAACAAAGTAATTGTACAGCAGGGCTATAAGATTGTACAGTTCAATTTTCCTTATATCAATCTGCCTGATAGCATGACCAATGAAGCTAAAAGCCACGGTTTCGTACAGTACCGGATAAAAATACGGGAGAACCTTGCGAAAGGTGTTCAAATAAAAAATTCTGCATCTATTTATTTCGACAACAACGACCCCATACTTACCAATAGCACCATAAACACTGTTACTTACGATGTTGCTACGTTTGTTCCCACCCTTGCTAACGAAGCCGGAATGGTGATTTTCCCCAACCCTGCAACAACCAGGCTAAATATTGCCACGTACGGATTTCAGCCGGCATGGGTATCCATAACAGATGTAAGCGGCAAAAAATTAATGGAGCAAAAATTTACACCGTTATTGGATATTAGTACGTTGTATGCCGGTGTGTATTTTATTGAAGTAAAAGGAACAGACGGCACAATTGTAAAACGGTTAGTGAAAATGTAACCTGGTACGGCCATAAAAATTATTGACTATGAAGAAATTAATACCCACTATCCGTATTTGCATATTTATTTGCTGCTGCGTTGGTATAAGTGTATTAAAAGCGCAGCTAGTAACTATACCCGACGCTAATTTCCTGAACTGGTTAAATACCAACGGTTACTCGCAGTGTATTGTTAACACCAATCAATTGGATTCAACCTGTACTGCTGTTAGAAATGCAACCAGCGTTAACGTATCCTTTAAAAACATTGCAGACTTAACCGGTATTGAATGTTTTCACTCTTTAACTTCGCTTAATTGTACGTCGAACCTGCTTGATACTATACCGCCCATCCATTCGCCGCTGGTTTCGTTGATTGCCAGTGGTAACCCTTTAAAATTTTTAGGCGATACCCTACCGCCTACTTTAATAACACTGACTATTATAAATACCCAGCTTGACAGCTTGTTTAATTTGCCACCGCGCCTGGTTACGCTGGATTGCTCCAGCAACTTCAACCTTATCAGGATTGTTGCATTACCAGGTTCCATAAGAACGCTTACCTGCAATAACACCAGGGTAAATCTGCTCCCAACTTTACCCGCTTCATTAAGACAGTTAACAGCTTACGAAAACACATTTGCAGCTTTACCCACGCTTCCCGATTCGCTGAATTACCTCAATATTGACCACTGCGACCTCCCCTCATTCCCTAACTTCCCCGATTCGCTTTACACCTTCCAGGCGAACTTTAACACGTTCCCTTCCTTACCGCCTATGAATTCCTCTTTGAATAAAGTTCAGGCAAGCTACAACAGGTTTCTCAAATCATTGCCGGCATTGCCCGATTCACTAACCGAACTTATCGTAATCTCGGATAGTATTTATTCTCTACCACCCCTCCCTGCAAAACTTTCTACATTTAGCTGTGGAAATAATAACCTGACGGTGATGCCCACTATCCCCGACCGGGTACGCACAATGGATTGTTCATTTAATTATCTTCATTCTTTACCCAACCTGCCCAAATCACTTACTTTTTTTATTGGCGCCAGGAACCCTTTAGACTCCTTACCACCTATTCCGGATGCGGTAACTTACTTTGATTGTTCATGGACAAATATTAAAACATTACCAGCTGTTCCGAAGGGCTTGCAAAGCCTATACTGCCGCAGCGATAGCAGCTTAACCACCATCACCAACCTACCGAACTCTTTAAACACTTTCATGGTTCATAGTAGCCCGAACCTGCATTGCATTCCTCCGCTGCTAAAGTTTAACGGTGGCTCCGGAGACTTTACTATTTATGGAAGCGGTATTAAATGCCTGCCTAATATTATACAGCATAATGGGTCTATACCAGCTATTGATACCGTGCCGGTATGCAATTTACTTAACCAGTACGGATGCGCCGTAGGCTGGAATATAGAGGGAAGCGTTTACCTGTTAGATGGCGACACCTGCCCCAGGGCAGTAAACGGGAAAAAACTTTCGCTTGTAAAAATGAACCTTTACGAAGGCAATAACCTTGCTCAATCCGCTTATTTTCCGGGTAGTTATAGTTTTATAACCGGCTTTTCTACCTACCGTGTTGAAATAGATAAAGAGGTGCCCTTTATTTCTCCATGTACTATGGATACCCTCATTACTGTAACGCCTACCGATTCACTGCATTACAATATCGACTTCGGGTTGACGTGTAAAAACGGGTTTGATGTGGGCGTACAAAGCATTACAGGCAGATTTAGGGCGGGCACTACCAGTGAGCTTTATGTAGTTGCAGGTGATATTTCCGCCTTCTATGGTGGCCATTGTTCCAGCGGGGTTACAGGAAAAGTAACACTGCAAATAACCGGGCCTGGCACTTATGCCGGACCTGCGCCAGGAGCGTTAACACCGGATATTGTTAACGGCAATACGCTTACCTGGTTCGTGGATGATTATGAGACTATATCGCCAGGTACTGATTTTAATATTTTAATTAAAACCGATGACAATGCCCCTGCAAACAGCACCGTATGTATTGCTATTTCGGTTACCCCGAAAGAGGGTGATATTAACCCCATCAATAATTCAGCTAAGCAATGCTTTACCACCCGTAATTCGCACGATCCCAATGAAAAAGAAGCTTATCCCATAGGCACCGTAGATACTGCCAATAAATGGATAACCTATACCGTCCACTTTCAGAATACCGGTAACGATACTGCATTTAGTGTTGTAGTACTGGATACCTTAGACGATAATGTTGACCCCGGCACCTTTCAGCTATTAGCATACACCAATAAGGTAATTACACGTGTGGAGTACAAAATAGTGCAATTCAACTTTCCGTATATCTGCCTGCCCGACAGCGCCACGAACAAAGCCGGTAGCCAGGGTTATGTGCAATACCGGGTTAAGATACGGGATAACGCAGGCGTAGGCGTACAAATAAAAAATTCAGCTTCTATTTATTTCGACAAAAACGAGCCGATACTGACCAACACTACTGTAAACACTATTATTTCCGGCGTGTTTACTTCGGTCGCTTTACTGACGGGCGAACCGGAGGTAACAATTTATCCTAACCCTGCTAATAATAGTATCCATATAGCGGTTCAGGGTTTTCAGCCGGCATGGGTATCCGTAACGGATGTAAGCGGTAAAAAATTAAGCGAATTGCATTTTGCACCGGTAATAGATATTAGCCGGTTAAACGCCGGTATTTATTTTATTGAAGTAAAAGGAACTGATGGGATGGTGGTGAAACGATTGATGAAATTATAACAACGATCATTCTGAACCAGGAAACCAATTGATATGAAAAAATTTGCACTTACTACCCGAACGTACGCTATCATTTGTTGCTGCTTCTGCCTAAGTGTAGTTAAAGCGCAGGTAACCATACCCGATGCCAATATGGCGGCAGCACTCCGTACCCTTTACCCAACCTGTATGAGTGGTAATGTATTGAACACCTCCTGCCCCGAGGTAGTAAATGAAACCAGCTTAATACTTAATTACGAAAGTATTAGCAACTTAACAGGAGTTCAGTATTTTACCAGCCTGACACACCTGGAGTGTATAGGCAACCAGCTTACCAGTTTGCCTCCCCTTCCTCCTAACCTTACCTATATCAATTTCGATTACAACCAGATCAACGTATGGCCTGCATTACCTTCTACAGTTACCGATGTGGAAGCGCTGAATAATCTTCTACCTTCCATTTCATCCCTTCCGCCTAACCTGCAGATATTCAGCTGCGACAATAATAAATTAAGCAATTTGCCCACCTTGCCGGCATCCTTAAAGGAACTGTACTGTGGCGCCAATACCCTAACCACTTTACCCACCTTGCCGCAAGGGCTGGAAATACTGCGTTGCGGCTATATGCCTTCTTTAACGTTACCGGCATTTCCCAACACGCTAATACACCTGGAATGCCCAAACAATGACTACGTTACCTTACCAGCCTTGCCGCCTAATCTTCAAAAGCTGTATTGTGCCAGTAATAAGTTAATTCAATTACCAGTGCTGCCAAATACATTATTTACACTCGATGTCGGTTTTAACCGGTTGCATTCGCTTCCTGCTACACTGCCCACATCATTAACACAACTTTACTGCGCGTCCGATAGTTTAACTGCGCTGCCTACGCTACCACAAACACTTGTTTATTTATTTTGTTACACTAACCAGCTTACTACCTTACCTCCCTTACCGGGCAGTCTGTTATTTATACAATGCTACAACAACAAGTTGGTTTCGCTACCCCCTTTTCCGCCTGTTGTATTTCAGTTTGATGCTCACAATAACCCAAACCTTAAGTGCCTGCCATACCTGCAACAGTTCCGCGGCAGCGGCACTACCAGTTTCAACATTGCCAATACTGGTATTAAATGCCTGCCCAATGCAATTCCGCATCCTTTAATAGGGTACTTACCTGCTGTTGATACCTTACCGCTTTGCAACATCAATAATAATCCCAACTATTGTTCGCCGGGCGGAAATATACAGGGCACTGTATACCTTTTAGATACCGATACTTGCCCAAACGTAATAACCGGTACTAAACTTTTTCCGGTTAAAATGAATATTTACGAAGGGGCAACTCTTCTCCAATCGGCCTATTTTCCGGGTAGCTATTCTTTTTTTACCGGGTTTTCAACTTACACGGTTAGCGTTGATAAAGAGCTGCCCTTTATATCGCCTTGTGCTATGGATAGTACCCTGGTAGTAAACTCTGCCGATTCGGTTCATTATAATGTAGACTTTGGATTGAAATGTAAACCCGGATTTGATTTAGGAGTAAAGAGTGTTGTTGGACGCGCCAGGCCGGGGGCCATCCTTCCCTTTTTTATAACCGCCGGCGATGTGGCTGCCATGTACAATGGCCATTGCGCAAGCGGGGTAACGGGCCTTGTTAAGATTACTATTAATGGGCCGGCTGTATATAATGGGCCGGCACAGGGTGCATTAACACCCGATAATGTTTCCGGTAACACCATTACTTGGACTATTCCCGACTTTGGACAGGTAGACCCCTTTACCGCTTTTAATATCATGCTAAAAGTGAATGACAATGCCATTCCCGGCAATAAAATCTGCATTTCTGTAAGTGTAACGCCCAAGGAAGGAGATAATAACCCTAAAAACAATTCATTAAACCAGTGTATAACAGTAACTAACTCGCTGGACCCTAACGAAAAGGTAGCCTACCCCATAGGCACTATCGATACCGCGGAGAAATGGGTAACCTATACCATTCATTTTCAAAATACCGGCACCGATACGGCATACCGTATAGTATTACGCGATACGTTAGATGACAACCTGGACCCCACCACGTTTGAATTACTGGCTTATAGCAATAAAACTATTGTGCGGAACGAATACAAGATCGTTCAGTTTAATTTCCCCTACATTAACCTGCCCGATAGTTTTGTAAACGAACCAAAGAGCCACGGCTATGTACAATTCCGTGTAAAAATACGCGACAACCTGGCTGAAGGAGCCCAAATTAAAAATTCAGCATCTATTTATTTTGATAATAACGACCCGGTACGTACTAATACTACCGTAAACATTTTTACTAATCCCGTTTTAACCAACCCGTTTTCCTTCAATAATGAGCCCGGCATAAAAATTTACCCAAATCCTGCTAACAGTAAGGTTCAAATAATTGTGCAGGGCTTTCAGCCTGAATGGATCTACATTTCAGATTTAAGCGGCAAAAAGTTAACCAGCCAAAAATTTGAACCGGTATTGGATATAAGCTCACTAAACGCCGGTATTTATTTTATTGAAGTGAAAGGAACGGACGGCACTGCTGTAAAAAGATTGATAAAATTATGATGCCCCGGGAGGCGAATCGTTGGTTCGCCTCCTCACCCCGCTTCACCAAAAAAGTTTTTAAAAAAGCCGATTAAACTATAACTTAGAGCAGTTCATCAAAGCCCCGCACCATGAAAAAATTTTTACCCCTTATAATTTCTTTGTTTGCGCTTATTAGCCTCCGGGCACAATGGGTAACCATTCCCGATCCGAATTTTTTAACCTGCCTGCAGCAAAACGGGCTTTCATCCTGCTTAAGCGGTAATCAATTAAACACCTCATGTGCGGGAGTAACTAACCTGCATACATTATGGGCCACCTATCGTAACATTAATAACCTAAGCGGTATACAATATTTTACCAACCTTGATACACTTTATTGTGGCCAAAACAAATTAACTGCGCTACCGGCCTTACCTGCTTCATTAAAATTTCTCGACTGCAACTATAACCAAATAACCACCCTGCCCACATTACCTTCCGGCCTTTTTTATCTCAATTGTGCAGGGAATGACTTAACCAGTTTACCACCCCTTCCGGCCACCTTAAGGTGGATGGATTGCCAGGCAAATTATATAACATCTTTCACAGCTCTTCCGGCTTCGCTTAGTTACCTAATGTGCTACCTCAATCAACTTACAACTTTTCCGCCGCTGCCTGCGTCGCTTACTTACCTGAATTGCCAACAGTGCGGCATAGATTCCTTACCCTCACTTCCCACCGGTTTAAGGGAATTACACTGCGGCCATAACTCGCTCAAATCATTGCCCCCATTGCCCGATTCATTACGCGTATTAGATTGCTACTGGAACGCATTAAGTACTTTACCCGCGCCATTACCTCAAAAATTAAATACCATTATTTGTTACGATGATTTCGTTCGCACCCTGCCAGGATTAAGTTCATTACCCGCGCTGCCCGATTCACTTAAAACGCTTGAAATCAGCAACAATATTCTTACCAGCTTACCGGCCTTGCCGGAGGGAATGCTTGCGCTTAGTTGCATTCATAATAAATTGAGTACGTTGCCCGCGTTGCCGTCTACTTTAACAACCCTTAGTTGCGGATACCAAACCATAGTATTACCTGCGTTGCCGGATAATTTGCAAAATCTATACTGCCAGCAAGGGGGCTTAACTTCCCTACCGGCGCTTCCGCTACACCTTAAAACTCTCTTCTGTAACACCAACCCTCAACTGCAAGCATTGCCCGCGCTGCCGGCCAGCCTGCAATCACTTTACAGCTATGGCACCGATCTTTTAAGCTTACCACCCTTGCCCGACTCGTTAATGACGCTGAACCTGGATAGCAATTACCACTTGTATTGCCTTCCACCTATTAAAAAAATATCCAGTTTTTCGATTACGCTAACCGGCATTACCTGTTTGCCGAATGCCATTCAACATTACCCTTATAATATTCCGGTATTGGACACCATGCCTATTTGTAACCTGGTAAACCCACATGGCTGCGAAATTGCCTGGAATATTGAAGGCGATGTGTTTAAGGATGACAATGGCAATTGCATTAAACAAAGCGCTGAAACAAAAATTTATCCCATCAAAGTAAATTTGTACAAGGGCGGCAGCTTAGTTGAATCGGGATATTTTCCCGGCAGCTACAGTTTTAAACCGGCGAAATCTACCTACCGAATAGAGGTAGATACCAGTTATACGCCTTTCTATCCCTCGTGCAAAGCAGACACAACCCTTAGTGTAACCACGGTTGACTCATTGCATTACGGAATCAACATCGGCCTGCGCTGCAAACCGGGTTTTGATATCGGGGTGCGGAATATAGAAACCGGTTGGCTACGGCCAGGCGGTACTGCGCAACTGAATATAGGTGCAGGTGATTTCTCAGCCTTTTTTAACGCAAACTGCGCATCCGGTACTGGTGGGGTGGTAACGCTAACTATGCAGGGTCCTGTTTCGTATATGTCACCTGCTGTTGGCGCTTTAACGCCCGCCAATGTAACTGGCCAAACAATTACCTGGAACGTTTCCGATTTTGGTATCGTAAAATTCGATTCATCGTTTAATATCCTTATCGGGCTTGCCACCGGAGCCACTTCCGGGCAGCAAGTGTGCTTTGTGGTATCGGTTACACCCACCAGTGGCGATAATGCAACCGATAACAATACGCTTACCCAATGCTTTACAGTACATGCTTCATTCGACCCGAATGAGATGGAAGTATATCCTCCTGAAGGAAAAATCACTCCAACCGACCCTCAATGGCTTACTTATACTGTTCATTTTCAAAATACCGGTACCGATACTGCTTTAAATGTGTCTATAGCAGATACCCTTAGCAACAACTTAGATATTAGCAGCTTCCAGTTAATAGGCTATAGTTCAAAAGTGGTTGCCCAGATATTTCCAAGCGGACTGGTAAAGTTTACTTTCCCCGGCATTTACTTACCCGATAGCGCCACCAATGAAGCGCGCAGTAAAGGTTTTGTTCAGTATAAAGTAAAACTGAAACCCAACCTGACATCGGGTACCCAGGTAGAAAATGGCGCTTATATTTATTTTGACTTCAATTCCCCTGTTGCTACCAACCATGTAATAAATACTATTTGCAATTCTATATCTACCGATATAAATGTCAGTATTTGCTCAGGCAGTAGCTATACATTTTTCGGAACTTCTATTGCCAGCGCGGGCGACTATTCACATAACAAACCGGACCAGGTTGCCTGCGACACTCTTTTTAATCTGCATTTAAACATTTTGCCACCACCTGTAACTCATTACAATACTTCCATTTGCAGCGGCGATAGTTTCTCCTTTTCTCTCGACCCTTCTTATCATAAAATTGATAATCAAAAGTTTACTATAAACCCGGAGAACGACACATTGACCTCCTACCGTTTAAGCCCTCATTACAACAGTAGCGGCGACTATTCCGATACTGTAAAGAATATGAACGGGTGCGATTCCATTGTTACTGTGCATTTGACGGTAGATACAATTGAGGCCGCCGTTGTAAATGTAAAGGAGGACAGCATTACTGTAAGCGGCAATGGTAAAGTAAAATGGATAGATTGTAATACCGGCCTGGTGGTTGACAGCGGTACTGCAGGAACTTATTCATTTACCAGGGCAGGCATTTATGCGGCCATATTTAGCAATGGCAATTGCAGCGATACTACCGTTTGCATTCCTTTGCTTGCTACGGGTGTTGCTGCAGCGAATGGGGATTTTGGTTTCAACCTGTTCCCTAATCCTGCTATAGATAAGGTAAATATTCAAACCGGTGCTTTTGTTCCTAACTTAATTACAATAATTGATGCCGACGGCAGAAAGATAAGTGAACAGAAATTTAAACCGGTAATAGATGTTTCTGCCTTGCCCGCAGGGCTGTATTTTATTGAGGTAAAAAACAGCGATACGGTTTTACGGAACAAACTGATAAAACAGTAATTGTTGCAGTTACCTTCCAAATCAAAAGCTTCCGGGTTGCCGGGAGCTTTTGATTTCACCCCTAATGTATCCTGAGTAACTCCCCATTTTTGAATGAAATTGGTTTTATCCTACCTTTAAAAGCAGGTACATTCGTGCTGTTAAACCGCTGATACATTATGAAACAAACTCTACCCACCCTGCGAACCATACTTCTGGCTGTTAGCTGCTTTCTGCTGTCAAACACCAGTAAAGCACAATTAGTACCGATTGACGACAGTGTAATGGTGACGTATTTTAACGACAATGGGTTTTCATCCTGTATTGTAAATAATAAGCAGTTAGATACTACATGCAGTCTTGTAAAAACCACAACGGAAATGTACATAAGTTATGTCCAGTACCTTTATCCTCCCATTAGCAATATTGATATACTGCAATACTTCAGGCATTTGAAAACATTGACTTTAGACCACACAGGTATCAAATCGTTTAACCACTTGCCCGATAGCCTAAACTACCTGACCCTTAATAATAACGATTCGCTAACCACTTTTTCGGTGAACGACAACCTGAAGCTATTATACATTGCCCAGAATCTTAATCTAAAAACATTGCCGCCTTTACCACAGAACATGTTAACGCTGAATTGCTTTCTCACCGTGTTCGATACCATCAACTCATTTCCTACCGGGCTTGATACTCTTATCATTATACGCAATAACAATTTACCGCCGCTACCGGATTTACCGCCGCATGTAAAATGGCTGCTGCTGGAAAATGACAAATTATCGGGTTTACCACCTTTACCTTCTACCATTCGGTATTTGAACTGCGACAACAACGTATTGACCTCGTTGCCTAACCCGCTGCCCGATTCAGCATGGACTATCTCGGCACTGAACAATAGTATAGCCAGCCTGCCCCCGCTGCCTCCCATCCTGATCAATTTGACTATTGCCAGTAACCAGCTTACGGTGCTACCCACCCTGCCGGCCAGCCTTCGATCGTTGAATTGCAAAACCAATAAGCTAACGTTTCTCCCCCCTCTACTTACCCTAACCAGTTTGGATGCTTCCTCTAATAAACTTACTGCCTTACCCGAATTGCCGGCTTTTCTTTTCAACTTAACGTGTTCGGGTAACAAACTAACTTCACTACCCGATCTCCCCCTGGTTATGGGTACCCTTGACATACGCAATAACCCAAACCTTACCTGCTTACCTCCTTTGCATAAAATAGGTAACTTTTTATACACCGGCACCGCTGTAAAATGCTTGCCCAACTATGGACAAATTACTGCCAGCAATCCTAAAATAGATACCGTACCGCTATGCCCATTGCTTAACGCCAATAACTGCCCGGCATACTGGAATATAAGCGGGAGAGTTTACTACGACAAGAACAGCAATTGCAATTTCGATACCATTGACCGCGCCCAGCAAAGCGCCAGAGTATTACTTACCTCCGACGGAGTATTGCAACAACAACTGTTTACCGGCAGCAGCGGGTTTTATTCCTTCCTTACCGGCACAACAGGCAATTTTGCAGTAAGTGTGGATACCAGCGAAGGAGTTTTTGCTGTCCTATGCCCGCAAAACGATATAATATATGATACCATTCCTGACATCGATTCAATGGTATTCAACCAGGATTTTGCTTTAACCTGCAAATCGGTTGGGTTTGATGTGGGCGTACGCAGCATTTACAGCCGGTTTAGTCCCGGTGACATACACAGGGCGGATATTGGCGCCGGTGACATCGCCAATTTTTACGGCGCTAAGTGCACCGGTGTAGGGGGTACGGTTACGCTTATTATTAACGGTCCTGCCACTTACTATGCCCCTTTAGCGGGAGCGCTGCCTCCAACCAGTAATACCACTAAATCCATTACCTGGCAGGTTGGCAATTTTGATACTACCGATTTCAAAAAATCCTTTAATACTCGATTAATTGCCGATGCGCAAGCGAAAGCTGGTGATATAATATGCCTTACTGTTGAAGTAACTGCAAATACAAATGGAGATAACGATACCACGAACAATAAGCTAACACAGTGTTTTAAAGTATTGAGTTCGTACGACCCGAATGAGAAAGAAGCTTACCCCTCGGGCAATACCGATACAGCCGTTACCCAATGGATAACCTATACCTTACACTTTCAAAATACCGGTACCGACACCGCAAAAAATGTTTTTATAAGAGATACACTGGATGATTACCTGGACCCCTCCACTTTCACCCTGCTGGCCAGTAGCCACAAGAATGTTACACAAGTGGGGTACAGGATAGTGCAGTTCACTTTCCCCGATATTAAATTACCTGATAGCGTGGTGAATGAACCAGCCAGCCATGGTTACGTACAGTACCGCGTAAAATTGAAACCCAATTTACCACAGGGTACAACCGTAAAGAATTCCGCTTCCATTTATTTCGATCATAATAAGCCCATTGTTACCAACACTACCGTTAACACTCTTACCAAAAATGTTGCTACCGGCAATACCGACCCGCAAGAAGGATTGGAAGTAAAGATTTACCCCAATCCGGCTAACAATAAGCTGTACATTTCGGTACAGGGCTTTGAGCCGGAATGGATTAGCATTTTAGATATAAGCGGCAAAAAACTTAGCGAGCAGCGTTTTGTACCTGTACTTGATATTAGCCCGTTAAGCCCCGGCATCTATTTTATAGAGTTAAAGGGAACTGATGGGGCACTTACAAAACGGGTAGTAAAACTGTAGAAGCGGAAATAGGCATTATCGGTAGTGGCTCATTTGGAGGGAAGGTCTAATAAAAAGAATGTCATGGTGAGGTTCTCGAACCATGCATCGTAGAATATAATAGTACTGTGTCTTTCGCTTGGTCACCCTTCGAGAACCTCAGGATGACAGTTTCCCTTAATATTAAATAATAATATTCCCCCTCTATTACCGCACTTTTTTGGCAGACCTTTCGCGCCGCACATCCGCTAACGAAATATGAGCGTATTTACTTTCTATCCAATCGCGCAGTTCCAATATCCACAGTATATCTACCTTTTCATCTACATCTTTAAACAAACTGTATAAATCGTTGAATATCTGCTTTTTATTTAAATCATTCATCCCTCTAAGAACATTCAAAAATTTATGTTCTAATGCAGATACTCCCAGCTTTTTAGCCTTGCGAAGCAGGTTACGGATAAGCGTATCCATTACCTCAAAATTCTCCATTTCAGCCTGTATCAAAATGCGCATCAATTCGCAATCCTTAAAGTATTTGGTTTGGTTCTTCTTAATGTTCAGGCGCTGGTATTCGTTAATAGAAAGCGCGGCTTTCCGGTCGTTGCCGTTGGAAAATTCCAACACAATTTTAAGGGGCCAAATTACCTCTAAATGTTCGGCATAATGCTCGCGGTAATCGGGGTCCATCATCTTATCAATATGGCTTTCAATAAACCGCTCTCCTTCCTTATGCCGGCCGCTCATCCAGTAATAAAGCGAGCGCATGTAAAAGTAAAAGTTGAAATGCCCGGGTTTCTCACGTTCGCCGGCAGGCAGGGTCTTCCATTCCTTATCCAACAGTTCGCCTGCTTCCTGTATCCTGTTTGTATCGAAACAACTGGCTATGCGCAGCTTAACGGCATACATGTAAGATTTAAAGCTGTCCTCAGGGCGCCCGTTACCCAGCAACTTTTTTTCCGATTGCATTACCTGTAGGGCAATGTTGTATGCATTCTCAAAATCGTCGTATACCATGTAATACTCGTACAAAGCATACAAGCGGGCGCGTTCGTTACCGGGCGTTAACGCCGAGGATTCATTTTTCAGGAACCGGAGGTCAACTTTTTCGTTCGCCAGCTTCATACTCTGGTTGGCGTACTCCTGGCTTTTCTTCAACAGGTATATCTTCATCCGCTCCTTCATAAACCTGTCGCGGTTTACCTGCTTCTCGCGGGCTTTCTCAATATCGGAATAATACTCCAGCCGCTTTTGCTTAATGCTCCCTGCTTTCCACGAAAATTGGGCATTAGCGCCGCGTTGCCTCAAAAATTCTTCCTCCAGCCAAAACAATTCCTTTTCCCGCGCTACAGTCAGGGCTTTCTCGATATACTGCAACGACTTACCGAACAATCCCTTCCGCAATAATATTTTCCCATATAGCATTTCGCGCATTAGCTCCTCCTGCTTCTCAAAATCGCCGGTATATACCAGCAGGCTTTTAAGAATAATATCAAACAGGTACAGCTTCATGGAAGGGTATGCCTTGAATTTTCTTTTCAGCGACTCTTCTTCAAACACCTCCTGCGAGTTAATGGCATCGAAGAGTTGCAGGTATTTACTATCCCTGGGGCTATGGCGGCCGGCAAATTTTTTGAAATAACTTTTCTCCACCAGGGTAAGTGAGTGGATAAGGCGGAACAGATCGTCGGAGCCTTTGGTGCGGGCCATAAGTTGTTTGGGTATTTAAAAGCCAAACTTAGGCGTAAATAGTGAATAGGACAATAAGAAATAAACCCAAAATCAATAATGAGTAACTCCCCATTTTTGAATGAAATTGGTTTGGAAAACCGGAATAAAAAAAGCCCCGCTTTCCCGGCGGGGCTTCTATAATCAGGTGTAAGCTGTCAACTATTAGTAGCAATACCAGTAGCAAACGTAGTTGCCATAAGCATCGTAGTAGCAGTAATAGTAGCAGGTATCGGAACCACGGCTCTTCTTTTCGTCCTTGGATACGTTGTCCTTATGCTTCTTGCTATACTCGGCAACTGCCTTGTTAATAGTACTAACATCATCAGCAGTTAATTTATCGCCAACCGAATACTTTTTGCTTCCCATCATTACATCTTTTGGCGCCTCTTTACCACGACTTTTATCCATTTTGGTTTCCGCCACCATGTTCAAAAAGCCGACATCGTTTGCACCCAGCGTTTTGCCTGCTGTAAATTTGTCAACCTTGGTTGCACTGTTCATCGCTTTGTCCTTATCTGCCTTTTGGGCAACTGCCTGGTTTGATACAACTGCGAGGCCAATAACCATCAGCGATGCAGCTAAAATTCTCATTTTTTTCATCTGTTTAGTTTTTTTTGTTTGATAATTAGATTGGTAAACTTAGAAATTCCATAAACAAAAGAAAAAAAATAATGAGCAAATTGAGGTAATTAGCAGATTAGACAATGAAAATCCAAAAACAAATGCCAAATTCCACTTTGCCAAAAAAAGCCAAATACCGTGAGTAGCGAACCGTTAACCATACAACAGATAGAGATTTACCAGAACCCCATTCCACTAAAGGAACAGTTCATCACCTCGCTGGGCTTGCACGATTGTGCCGAAAATGTAATTGTTGTTATCCGCACGGCGAATGGGCTTACCGGTTATGGGGAATGCAGCCCCTATGCTCCCATTAACGGCGAAAACATGGATACTACCTTTACGGTGGCCCGTTTACTGGCAAAGGTGCTTATTGGAAAGGATGCATTAAATATAGAAGCTGCCCACGCGCTAATGGATAAGGTGATATACACCAACAACAGTATTAAAAGCGCTTTCGATATTGCTTTGTACGATATAGCCGCCCAACAGGCCGGTGTGCCGCTTTATAAATTGCTGGGCGGCAACAACAATAAAAAACTAGTTACCGACTACACCGTTAGTATTGGCGAACCGGGAAAGATGGCGGCCGATGCCATTAAGATAAAGAACAACGGCTACACCATTATAAAAGTAAAACTGGGCGAAACAAAAGATAAGGATGTAGAACGCATACGCGCCATAAGAGAAGCCATAGGCAACAAAATTGCGTTGAGAATTGACGCCAACCAGGGCTGGAGTGTTGATACTGCTATTGAGACCTTACAGGCTTTGGCTTTATATGGCATACAATATTGCGAGGAACCAATAGCCCGGTGGAACTATATGCAACTGCCGCAGGTGCGCAAGCAAAGCCCTATACCCATTATGGGTGATGAATGTTGCTGCGATCATCATGATGCCCACCGGTTAATTAATATCGGCGCTTGTGATATGTTTAATATCAAGCTGGGGAAATCGGCGGGGATATTTAAGGCCAGAAAGATTGTAGAGTTGGCCGAAGAAGCAAAAATGAAGTTACAGGTAGGAGGGTTTTTAGAATCGCGGCTGGGTTTTACCGCTTCAGCGCATTTAGCGCTTAGTAGTAATAACATCCTGCACTGCGATTTTGATACACCACTCATGTTTATCAGCGACCCTGTTACCGGTGGTATTACCTATAGCAAGGGCGGCTTTATTACCGTACCGGAAACACCGGGTTTAGGCGCCTCAGTTGATGCCTCGTATCTTAATAACCTTGTAAAGCAGGTAATAAATTAGCGCACGGCCTATGAAAAGAAGACGATTTGCAACTATTAATTATTGGCCAAATTAGGTTCGTCCAACTGTATTTAAGTCCCGAAATTTGTATTGCAAGTAGTCTACAAAAACAGTTAAACTTTTAAATGGAAAATTGTATTTTTAAGCAAGTTAATCACCCTATATGAAAAAACTTTACCTCTTCTTTTTTTCTCTGACTTTTGCTTTTACTGCCAATGCGCAAACTACCATGCATTTTCCGTTGGATTATGGCCATACTGCCGGATATGTGTCTTTAGGTTTGGGTAGCACCACCTTCGCTGATATACAGCACGGAATTAAGCTAAACGATAACTTTCATACGGACACTACGTCCTACCTCAAATATGCCGCTGTTTTGTTCGATACACTCTGGACGGCCATTGGTACCAAGGGCGAGGTCTTTTATATTCCCAGAGATAAGGTAACGCAAACGCTGGATAGTTTCCTTGTAAAATTTGATTATGTAAATATCTCTGGCACTTACGACACCATTCACCTTACCGTATTTAATACCAGTCATAGTTCAGTAACAGATTATGGAACCGAACAGGCGGTGTACACTACCCCTTCATTGTGGGACACTACCATGATAGTGAATAAAAGTTTTTCTGACCCTGTTTTTGCTCTCCCTCCCAATTTTAAGTTACCAAAGGGTGAATCGTTCGGGGTGCGGATTGAATACAGCGGAGCCACAGAAAATGCTTTTTATTTATTAATAGGGCAAGAACAAAATTGCCCGGTGACTAACCGGTGCGGGGGTGCCAGCCTGGCCAGGCCGGGTAGAATTTGCGCAATGTATACGTGTTACGATTCACTACTTTTCAGGCAACCACCAAAACATAACTACAAAAAAGCTTTCTTTACTAATGACGCTCCTCCTATTACTGTTGCCGATTGCTATAAAGGCGGTTCTATTACCCCGGGTAGCTGCGATTACTACTACATCCAATATATTGAAGCCCAGGCCTTCCTTTCATTACAAGTGGATTACGGTGTCACTATCTCTATTGTGCCCGATAGCAGTACCTTTTGTCCCAATACTGCAGGTTCGGTAAAATTACATGCGCATCCATTTGGTTCTACCAACCCTAATTATACCTACCGGTGGTCGGTGGCAAATGGTTTCCTGCACCCTAGTTCACTATGGGGCACGGCCACCGTTAGATTGGGCAACGGGCCTGCTACGATAGGCGTAACCGTAACCGATGGCAACAATGTTACTACAAGCAGTTCTATTACTGTACCAATAGATTGGGCAAACTGCTCCGCTACATTTAAGGTAATGTTAGATTATAACCGCACTATTTGCCCAGGCAGTAATGTGATACTTAAGCCCTATGTATCCAGTGGCTCCGAACCTTATAAATATAGTTGGAGCGGAACAGGTCTTTCCTGCACAGACTGCGAAAACCCTTCGGTAATACCTAATGGCCCAAGTAGCACTTATTACGTTACGGTTACAGATGACGCTCAAAGAACAGCTACTGCGGGTGTTAATTTTGCGGTCTCCGGTTCGGCAACCGCGCGGCAGGTTAGCTTAAGCAACACCAATATCGACTGCAGCAATACTACCGATACCACCACCCTTACCGTAAGCGGCTCACCCGACTTTATAGTAGATTGGGGAGATGGAAGTTTACCACATGTTGAGGGAAGTTCCCCTGTTATTCATCCATATACTAATTCTGGAGCTTACATTATAAAGGTAACGGACGCTGACCAATGTAATACCACGCTTTGGGATACAGTTGAAAATAACGGTGTCAAAATCTCGTTAGTGGAGCAAACAACAGCCAGATGCCTTTCCGGTATAGGAAGTAAATTAAAAATAACAGCATCCGGCGGTACTCCCGGTTATACCTTCAAGTGGAGTAACGGGGCTACCGGCGATTCGATTATAAATATGGCCGCGGGAAAATATTATACCGTTACAGCCACCGATGCGGCTTCCTGCTCTTCTACTGCCCGCTTTTTTGCGAATGCAACAGACAGGTATTATTACACCTATCTTACCCATACCAATGCTAACTGCGCCAATAATGGCGCTGTATTTACAACCGTTTATGGCGGAACCCCTCCCTTTAAATATTTGTGGAACACCAACGATACTTCCGCCAACCTGCACAATACAGCGGGTGGACATTTTTCGGTTACCATTACGGACTCTATTGGTTGCACTATATCCGGTTCTGCTGACGTCGATAAGCGCTGCGATGCCGTAATACGGGGAATTATATTTGAAGATAAGAATGGTAATTGCCAGCGGGATGAGAATGAGCACCGCCTACAAGATGTTATAGTGGTGGCTGTTTCACCCAAGGGCAATAAATATTACGGCACCAGCATAGGGGGTGGTAATTATTTCATTTCTGTACCGGACACCGGTATTTACACCATTACTTCAAAGGATGGCAGTTGTAGTACTGCCAAACTTTGCAGTGTTAATGGTAACCAGGTAACAGTGCATCACACCGGCGATACCATATTACACAATGATTTTGCCTACTCCGGCAGTGGTGGCAATGCTTATAACCTGGGCGTTCACCCGGGGTGGACCTCTGCTAACCCCGGATTTCAAAAAGAGTATTGGGTGTTTTATTATAACTCAAGCGCCAATCCGTTTACCGGCAAGGCTACTATTGTATTCAGTTACGACCCCAACCTGGTTTATAAAAACTCCACACCACCTGCCGTAAATGATGCTATTAACCATACACTAACCTGGGTGGTTGATTCGGTACCAATGACAGGAATAAACCAACGGCAGCAACTAAGATGCTTTTTTACGGTACCGGCTGACTTTAGCATGGATGCAGAACTTCACAATGCTTTTAGTATTAGTCCTACAGAGAATGATTGCAACCCTTCCGATAACTTGTATACTTTTTCGGAGAAGCCAAAAGGCTCACACGACCCTAATGCTAAAACGGTAATACCTGAAGGCTATGCTTATGAGGAGGATTCAGTGTTCACTTACACCGTGCATTTCCAAAACAACGGTACAGATTCAACCTGGTTTATTATTGTTACCGATACTTTGCCATCAGACCTCGACCCTGCTTCGGTAGTAAATATCGCCAGCAGTCACACCTATTCCTCTTTCGAAGTAAGTGGAAATGGAATATTGACATGGACCTTCAACCCGCTACGTTTGGTGGATAGCATTACCGACCCGGTGGGCAGCCAGGGATTTGTGATGTTTACCATAAAACGGAATGGCAGCAGGGCAATCGGTTCGGTTATTAGCAACAGCGCTGCCATTGTTTTCGATTATAACGGCGCCGTTATTACTAACCACGCCACCGATACAATTTCGGTGCATACGGATATTGTTTCAGTTTCTTCTTCTTCCGGTAAAGTTGATTTGATGTTGTTCCCTAACCCGGCCAACTCTAAACTACATTTAGTGGCTACCGGTTTTGCCCCGCAATGGCTGGCATTTTACGATGTGAACGGCCGGAAGGTAAGCGAACAGAAATTTGTACCCAATACGGACATCAGCCAACTTGTAAATGGTATCTACATAGTAGAGGTAAAAGGCGAGAATGGAATAGTGCAGAAAAAGCTGGTGAAATATTAATGGAAAGCTAAGGCAACTTTATACCACTATACGTATAATAATCTCCACCACCGTTTCCGCCATTATAAAAGTGTTCCTCTACCGAGCCATTATTAAAGAAATGGATAGTATCGAAATTGAGGCTGGAATTATAGAAGGTGAAATAAAACCCATTCGCCGTTCCTAAGGCTTCATTAAAATGTACCAACGGATGGTAGTAGCGTTTAACCCGGATAGTGCTGTCATCTTCCTTCGAAAAAAACAGGGTGTCGTTGGTTAAGCGGTATACCGTGTCATGGTCGTGGTACTGGGTCCAAAATGAATCGGTACTGTTTACCAGGTAAGCCCCCTCCAGCAGTTCGATGTGGGGATTAATAAATTCCTTTTTGCAGCTATAAGCTACTAATAGAATAACTATAACTATCAGGAACCCTACCTGCTTTTTCATGGCCTGAAAATAATTGAAAAATATAATCTGCAGGGATGCCATCGCTTTGAGCGATGGCATCCCTGATCGGCAACCTTTTCACTTCATTCCCGTTTAACTGAACATGGTGCGCTTTGTAATTGGAATACTTATATGGATGGCGATAGGCCAAAATGTTAATGCACAGGTAGTAGATTATACCCTGCCGACTGGCTTTGAAAACGACCTTAGCAACGCTGAATACAAGACCATTGTCGACTATTCTATAAAGGCGGTTTCGGCACGATTCAAGGTCGATTCCGTACAGGATGGAACCCTGCGGTTAATTAAAATGCAGGATACCCAGGCCTTTAACCTTCATAACCTGATAGCCGACTGCCTGGCCGTTAAAGACCACAGCCGTTGGGAGAAAATAGTGAATGATCATTTTACAAAATTATTTACTGCAATTGATGCACAGGAAAAGATTGACCCTGAGGACTTTAAGGATATTAAAAAGTACCTCACTATCCGTATTTACCCTAAGGAATTTTTGACCCGCCGCCCGGGTTGGCGCAGTTTTGTTATCCAAACAAATATGGAGGGCACCTGTTCGCTTTTAATGCTGGATATACCGGGGGCAGGCTTTACACCTGTACAACGGCGCAACTTTACCCACTGGAACCGCGACATCAACGAGATATTTGATATAGCCAAAGCAAACATCAACAAGCAGCCGGTGCAAAAGATAAACCAGGCTATAGGCGCTTTAATCCAAAGCGGCGACTATGCCAGCAGTTATGTATTGGACCTGGACCGTAACTCGCCTGAACTGAATGGCGAATGGGGAACCGTGGTAGCCATACCGAACAAAAGCGTTGCCCACGTTTACAAAATTTCCAAGGGCAAAGCTATCGACCTGGTAAAATATATAGAGCACACCAAGCCAACCATAGATGAGGAATTTAACCGCCACCCACAGCAGATATCTAACCAGTTCTTCTGGTATTACAAAGGCAAATTTGTGCGCATTAACGTTACCGCCGAAAAGAGTGGTAAAATAAATGTCACCCCTCCTGCTGCTCTAATGGCGCTGACCTCCAAAAAATAAATAGGCACTAAGCATTGCATTTCCCGCCGTTAAGCGCGAATTTCGGTAACCACTAATTTTGGAGCATAAAAAGAAATGTCACCCTGAGGAGCCACGCTTTTCGCGGGGCGTCTCGAAGGTTACCCGTTATGGAATTTGCAATTGTAGATATAGAAACAACCGGTGGCTATGCCAGCGCTAATTCCATTACGGAAATTTCCATTCATATCCACAACGGACAAAAAACCATTGACCGGTTTGAAACGCTGATAAACCCCGGGCAATCTATCCCCTACTACATCCGCGGCTTAACCGGTATTACCGATAAGATGGTAGAGAAAGCCCCGCCATTCAGCAAGGTGGCAGCGAAAATTTTTTCACTATTGGAAAACCGCGTATTTATCGCGCACAGCGTAAACTTCGACTACTCGTTCGTAAAGCAGCAACTGGCTGATAGCGGTTACGAGCTAAATGTTCCAAAGCTTTGCACCATCCGCTTAAGCCGTAAAATATTTCCGGACAGGCCATCGTATAGCCTGGGTAATCTCTGCGGTTATATGGGCATCCCTATCAATAACCGCCACCGGGCTGGTGGTGATGCCGAAGCTACGGTGAAACTTTTTGAACTATTGCTGGAAAACGACAAGGAATGTACGGTGCTGAAGTTTGTAAAACGCAACTCGCGCGAAAGGATTTTGCCCCCAAACCTGCCTGCTGAACAGTTTGACAAATTACCTGAAACGCCCGGCGTTTATTATTTCTACAATCAAAAAGGGAAACCTGTTTATGTAGGTAAGGCTAACAATATTAAAAAGCGTGTTACCAGCCACTTCGCCAATAATGGAACCGGTCCGCAGAAACAGGATTTTATGCGCTCTATTTATTCCATCGGCTGCGAGGAATGCGGCAACGAACTAATGGCGCTGATACTTGAATCGCACCAGATAAAACAACACTGGCCGGCGTTCAACCGTTCGCAAAAACGTTTTGAGGCAACTTACGGCATCTTTACTTACCACGACCAAAACGGCTTTAAGCGTTTTTGTATTGAAAAGGTAAAAAAGGCGTACAACCCTGTAAGCACCTTTAACAGCATTGAAGAAGGTCTTGGAATACTGCGCCGGTTGACCAACGAATTTAATTTATGCCTACGCCTAACCGGTGTGGCCACCAATGCAACTGCCTGTGCCGATAACAATTGCACCTGTCAAAATACAAAGCAAAAAGACATTACCGCTTATAACGAACGCGCAGAGAACGCTCTTGCCAAATTAACCCGCACCCGCACCTTTGTTATCGCTGAAAAGGGAAGGCGCGATGATGAGATGGGAATAGTGGCCGTTGAAAATGGGGTGTTCAGTAAAATGGGGTATATGCCGATAAAAGATTTTTCCAAGGCCGCCCTGCCAGAGGTATTACCAACCCTGCCCTCGTACAAAGAGAACTTCAACATCCGGCAACTGATAACCAGTTACACTTATACCCACCCGGAGAATGTGATATTACTAGGGTAGAAATGACATAAAAATTACATTTCAAATGAAGGTTGCAGGATACATTTGCTACCTTTGAGTAAAGACATGAATGAATAAGTTTTACCTGCTTTGCTTCTTATTCAATACTCTTTACGCTACCGCACAAGGAACCGCAGATTCAGTTTACGTACAAGCAAGTGCCAATAAAACAACGGTATGCTCATTTGATACCATTCAACTAACGGCCACAGGAGGAAGCTCTCTTTCCTATCCGTGCAGTTACTCGTGGAAAACAAGCGGTGGAGTTCTTTTAAATGACACCGGGCAGCAAGTACAACTATCGGTTGGAACAATAATAGCATCCGATACAGTTATTGTAACCATTACCGATACTGCAAATAATGGTGCATTTGATACACTGATTATTACCAATGGAAACATCGGGATAAGTATTACTAATAACAGGCCTGCACTTATTCAAGGCTGCCATAGTTCAATAGATATCAATTCCAAAGTTAGCGGCTACACTTTAGGCAGAGATTATAATTGGAGTACAGGAATATCAGGTGCAAAGGCGTCAATAAGCGTTTCTGCGGCGAATATCGTTATTGTAACAGTTACAAACTCTGTTGGGTGCAAAGATACTGATAGTATAGAGGTAGGTTATCAAGGGGTAACTAACAAGGTAAATTTCCGTTTGCCAAGTGAATATAACCATCTAATTCAACAATGGGCAACCTGCCAACTACCATTTAAAAACATTTCCGTACCATGCTATCCACCCTGGAAAGCAATATTTGATCCGACCGGAACAGGTTCCGATAATATCATTTACACAGATGGCACTTCTATAATGGTGTATACTTATTACCCAGCGGGTACATACCACGCAAAACTCACATTGGATAGCGCAGGATGTACATTTACAAAAACGCGGGACGTAGTTATTATTCCAATGCCTAAAGGAAAATGGTGTGAGCAGAATTATTACCCCGAAGAGGATACCACTACTATAATTCCAATTATGAATTCGTCAAATCGCATTAACCTCTTTCCTAACCCCACTACCAACGAACTCCATCTTTCTCTTTCCGATTTCCAACCCGATTTTGCATCCATCTACGACATTGCGGGTAGAAAAGTAAGCGAAATGAAGTTTGAACCGGTTATGGATATTAGCGCGCTAAAAAACGGCGCCTATTTACTTGAATTAAGAAAGGGGAATCAAATTGCCAGAGGTAAATTCATTAAAGGCGACTAATCCACCGGATATTTTGCATAAAACTTTTCACTCCATTCATTGGTCATTGCATCCTTTTCGGGATTACTATGTGTTTTTAATGTTTTATGCCCCAAATGGATAACCAAAGAACTGCGCACTAAAGCGTGTTTAATGCTATGCCCCTTTAATTGTTCTGCGTAAGCATTATCGGCGTACCAAAATGGAAATTCTTCATCCAGTTTACCTATAATTTCAAACAAAAACCGGTTTACCATTATACACCAGCCGGAAATATGACGGCGTATCTGGTAGCCGTACTCTATTGCCGGACCGGCAGGAAATTCAACTCCCTGGCTGCGCGGGCATTGCGGCGAGGCAGAAAGAAGGTGCTCGCTATCCATTGCCTTTAATAGTTTACTGCACCACTGCGGTTGAAAAAGCAGGTCGTTATTGCAAAGGCAAACATATTCTGCCTTGCCCATGGCAATCCCCTTATTCATAAAGCGGTTATAATTAAATTCTTCCGTTAGGTGTACGGTATTGCAACGCCTATGGGTAATGTGGGTATTCTGTTCAATAACGACAATATTAAACTGTATGCCCGCCTCCGACCGGTGGCACGAATCCACCGCTTGCTGGGTGTAGTCTATTAATCTCCCATTCTTTCCATTGGAAAGAATAATTATGTCAACTTCTTTCATTGTATTTGGTTTTGGCTGTTGCGGTAAGGATTCCCCTTTAGGGGAGTGAGGGGTTCTGTGTTTCTGTCGTTTCCCTATCAAACCAGTACTCATAAAGAACTTTATAAATCCGGTGCTGGGTCTGTATTTTAGGCAAAATCCTCCTCGCCCACTCCGCATCTTCTCCAAAGGATATTTCGGGAAATGTGACTGAAGCAGCTAACTCCTTCTTAAAGCACATTAAATGGTTAGGCAGGCGGCAATAAAGCTGACTGCGGTTATAATCGCGACCATAAGATTTGTCGTAGCTTACCCTTCTATCCGGTTGCCCGTTTTCATACCGGTATGCATCAAACACAATTACGTCCTTGTTTTCGCAGGTGGCCTTTAGCAGTTCCTCCACGTAATCGAAAGTTACCATGTCGTCATCGTCAATAAAGGATATGTAGTCGCCGTGGGCGGCTTCAACCAAAAGATTCCGCTTATCGCCTACCGTTAACTGCTTATCATCTGTAAGTATTACAACCTCAGCTTCCTTACCAGCGTACCGGTCAAGGGAATATTCATTAGGCGTTATCTGGCTATGTCGGTGATTACCAATACAATTACATAATAACTTTAATAACTCCCTTCGTTTTTCAAGCCTGGAATAAAGGGAGCAAATAAGGATAGAAAGACGGGGCGGCATACTATAAATTTCCTGCAAAGGAACCCACTTTGCCAATGGAAAAACTTATACTATCCACACCATTGCCGTGCAAAATATCTTAAAAAAATATCCGGTCCATATAAAGAAATGAATTTCAATTTGTATCTTTAACTAACGAATCCACCTCTTATTTTTTAAATCAAAAAAGACTAAGCGTAATGAATAAGCAATTGAATTTCACCAGAACATTTTCAATAAATGCTCCCGTTGAACGGGTTTGGCAGGCGCTAATTGAGCCCGAGATGATAAAAAAATATTTATTCGGCACTAATACCATCGCTAACTGGAAAGTTGGTGGCGCCATACGTTTTACCGGCACCTGGGAAGGCAAGGAATATGTTGACAAGGGAACGGTGCTGCAATTTGTTCCTAAGAAAACACTCAAATACTCCTACTGGAGCGGGTTTTCCGGTTTGCCCGATGAGCCGGAAAATTATTCCATTATTACATTCGACCTTTCGGATAAAGGCGACAGTACCGACCTGCGCTTATCGCAGCAGGGCTTTCAAAGCGAAGCCGCCCGCGACCACTCCGCCGAGAACTGGACTACCGTTATGAAAACCCTTACCGGTTTGCTGGAAGGAAAGCAGACCAGTTGAACTACCAGGCAGAATCCTGGTTAAAAGAAGATAGTAATATCTAATTTTTCGGCAAGTTAACTATGTCAGTGACCTTTTAACGAAAAGGAATATCCTATATGCAAAAAAACCGAATGCCAAATATAATACACCAGTTACCCCTAAAATTTTTATTGGCAATTTTGATTCGGGAAAGTAAAATATTATCATCACAGTAACGAAGAAATAAATAACAATCCCCCATATAATAACGTTTAATCCTAATTTTTTATTTTCCGTTTCTTGATCTTCTTGTCTTATAAGCTTTATTGATTTATGAAGGATGCTGACTGTCAAAATGGGCTTTTTTCCTTCGAAATTTTCTATTAATAAATTTAGTTTTACTCCAGTATGTCTATTGAAAACCGGAAGAATAAATTTCTTATTACATTGCACCCATTCTCTCTCAGAAAGCAATTGTACCGGAGTTTGATGCTGCGGGTTTGACTGCTTTAACTCTTCGTCTTCTTCACTTCGCTTTAAAACGTCATTAAAATAACTGTAATAAGATGATTCCAAACCAACAACATTTCCTGTTTCATTATAATTACCGCTATGTCCTAATATTTGGCTTCTTTTATCGGCCCATATATCAACACTCACATTCTGCAAATCCTTATTGCTATCATTTTGAATTTCAATTGTAACAAAACTTAGGTGATTTGTCACTCGTCCATTATGTCGAACTTCAATGTTTCCCCAATAATTATGCTGCGAGGTAGTGCCAATTGCATTAAAAAATATTCTATATTTAAGGTAGGTAAGTCTTTCCTTAAATTTTTCAAGGTAAATACCAAATACCAAATACCAAACTTATTACTCCAGTTATTACTAAGGTAATCGTTGGTGGAATCAACTGACGCCATTCTTCATTCATTCGAAATTAATTTTTACAATTAAAAATACGAAAAATAAATATTTTTTGTATGCCCTCACTTCAATCTTATAATATCCACACCCATACTACATACTGGGTTTTGTATTTACTTTTGCATCCGGAAGTCGCAAGTTTCTTTTTTTAAAGATACACCTTCCAGTCTATCTACTAAGTACTCAATACCCGCCACGGCGGGGCAAGCTCACTACCAAATACTATTCTATGCAAAAAATAAGACTCAACAATGGCCGTATCCGCGAGGTACAGGACCATCTTGCCTTCGACCCGGTTTTACAGAAACAACAAGGCTTTATTCCCTGCGATGAAAACGGCGAGCCACTTTCATCTACAGAAAACACTCAAAAAAAAAGCACCATAGCAAGCGCAAATGTTGCGGAGGCTGAAGTATTAACTGAAGAAACAGAAAATCAAATCATCGAAGCACACCTTAACGGCCTATCCTATGTAGAAATTGCCAAGCAACACGGCCTGCATTGGAAAAAAGTGGAGGCCGTAATTGAACGGGCAAACAGCTAACAGCCTTAGCCAGACGCAAGATATTGCGTCTCTACAAAATCAACTTAATCTAACTTAATCAACCAATGCCAACTATTACAGAATTAGCTGCCGCCGTAGGCTTTACGGTAGAAGATGAATCGAAGTTCAATATGGACAAGTTCCGCGAACACTTAAGTAAAACCTACACTCCCACCGAAACTATTTTGCGCGACGAAACTTTGCGAAAAAAAATAACGGGCAAGGTATTAGGCTCGCTAAGCACCAAAGCAGCGCAGGAATTCGGTTTGCGAAGCAGCGAAGTGGATGGCAAACCGATGGAGGAAATTTTTGGTTTAATTAAAAGCAGGCATACCCATACTATTAATGAGCTAACTGAAAAAGCAGGGCAAACAGAAGAGCTTCAAAAGCAACTGAATGCCAAAGACGAAAGCATTAAGGCGCTGCAAGAAAAACACCAGGCCGATGCAAAACAATGGGAAAACAATTTAAAGGCTTACAAACTGAACGATAAACTTTCGAGGGCTTACTCCTCACTCTACCTCCGCCTGACTGATGATTACCACAAAAACGAATTAGTGAAAACAGGGTTCGATACTTATATCAATCATACCTACCTGTTTGAACTAAACGATAAGGATGAGGTGGAAGTAAAAGAAAAAGCCACCGGTAATATAATAAAAAACAATGCCGTAGAAGAAATTTTGCTATCCGCCGCCGAAGCAAAGGGTGTGCTTAAGAAAAATAATGCCGTGCAGCTTGCCCGCCGGGGCGGGTTGGCAAATAGAACCGACGAGCAAGAAATAAAAATCCACCCCAATGCATTAAAACGAGCAAAACTGTAGAGACGCAATATCTTGCGTCTCGGCAATAGAAACAAATACAGGAGACGTAAGATATTACGTCTCTACAAATACCGACTACCATTGCCTTTGTGTTTGGCATTAAATAACACAATCCGTTGGCGCCAGCCAGAAAACAGGAAACAGTTGGGTTAACCAATCAACCTAATCCAACTTAATTACTTAATCAACTAAATCTTAAACCATGTCAGTAACCCTATTACCATTTGTTGATGCGCCTGCCTTGCAGGTTTCGCTCAACGAAATATACCAACGCAACCCGCTGGAAGCCTCGCCGGAGCTACAATTCCTTACTTCGGCGGAAAACACCAACCGGGTGCTCGAAACAAGCGTGGTGCCCGGCAACACCGGCCACATCCGCCAGGTGCAGGTTATTTATACCCCGCGCGTTACCGAAGCGGAAGTAAGTACCACCATTACCACCGACTGCAGCAAATCGGGCAAATCCGGCGACCTTACACATACTTATCAAATTGATACCACCGTAGGTGTGGAATACGGAGAAACAGTAGCCCTTGCCGACCTTAAAAGCCGCCTTCAAACCAATCCCGAATATTTTGCCGAACGCGCAGCTCAATCATTAAGCGCTGTACGCCGTAAACTGTCTACCGGTGCTGCTAACCAGATGGTGTTGCTCAATGGTCGCTTTGCCAGCGACAACGGCGAAAAAGGACTATCAGCTGCCAACTACCTTAAAACGGTAGCCACCAAATATGCTGCTGCATTGGATGGCGGCAAAGTAAATCCCGAAGCATTGCAGGAAATTATTTTCTCGTCCGTTAACTCTGGTTTTACCGGCAGGCCTTATGTATTCGGCTTTGGCGAAATTATGCGCTACTTCTCGCTGCTCGAATCATCGGGCGAGTATTCCGCTTCCGGCCTCAACTTTATGAAATTCACGCAGGCCAACCAGGTGGGCTTTATGCCTTCCATCCGCATCCACAGTGCGTTGAACGGTGGTGGCAGCGGCAATAAATTCCTGGTAGTAGATGCGGGTGCATTGCACTTGCTTCAATACAATAAGTACGACGACCCTGCAGCACAGGTATCGCAGGAAAACCTGGTGATGGGCATTATTGCCGACCCGTTGACAGGCGCTACCTTCAACTACAAGTATTTCCTTAACCCCTGCGGCGAAACCGTTACCTACATTTTCTCCACTTCTTACAAAGTGGTAGGCTTACCAGACGATATGTATGCCGGCGGCGACCGCCTGGAGGAAACGAACGGGGTACTTCAATTCGCAATCACTAATTCTTAAACCTACACCGATGTCTTGTCTTGATGATCTGATCGGCGTAAAAGGGTGCGGCAGTTTGCCGCACTCTCTTTACCTTAACCAACTTACCGGTATCAATATTCCGGATTTCGACAAAGCGCTTTCGCCGGAAATGAAAACGGCCAGGGAAGCGCTGGAAGATATACTCCGCTTTACTACCACCATAGTGAAAGAAGATGTAAATACCGCTTTAGGTGGTAAGTTCCGCCTCAAATCGGTTATTGATAACGATGTAGTGGGCTATTACTACGAGGACAAAGTGCTGATGCCCGCCCAGCCGGGAGTACTAACCGGGTACGAAATACGAATCGACCAATCGCCTTACCTTGCCTTTTTCCTGGAAGAGTTAAAGTTGTTTGCCAACCATACCGGTATTGTACCGGTGTATGTATACGACCTGTTGCAAGGAAAACTGATGGATACGATTAATATAAACGCCGTTGCAGGCGAAGTAGTTTCCATAGGCAAGCTCGATAAAAAATACGCCACCGAAAAACAGCGGCTGCGCTTATTTATCGGTTACGATTCGGAGTTCCAGGCATATAACACCTCTTACTTAAATCCTTATGGCATAACCGGAGCTTACGACAACTGCAATACCTGTATGGGCGAACCTTATAAGAATGCCTACATCTATTTCCGCAGCGCACAGGTAAATAACAGCGACCCCAAAACCCGCTCGTTTGTAAAATCGAATAACACCTCTGGTGGTGCAGGATTAAGTATCAGTTATTCTTTACAATGCTCCTTTACCGAACACCTGTGCAATATGCGCAACCAATTAGCCATGCCCATATTTTATAAGGCCGGCTCGCTGGTAATGAAAGAACTGAAACACAGCCGCCGTTTAACAGGCGTGGTTACCATTTACAATAAGAACCACGACGAACTGATGAAGGAATACGAGCAGCAATACCAAGAGCGGCTATCGCAGGTGCTACAAAATATGGAGATGCCGGACTCTATCTGTTTTCAGTGCACCCCGAGGGTAACCACTAAAATTGTTCTACCATAACCTTCATTTGGTTTTAAATCCGAAATCCGAGTTCCAAAATTCGAAATCACATTATGCTTACCCAAATCATCAAACAACTGCAATCGAAAGTAGCTTCGCTTAGTTATCTCGAAGAGGTTCACGGTTTAGCCGAAATAATAATCCAGCAAACCGGCACGTTAACTGCAAGATTCCCCTGCCTGAATAAAAACAGCGAACTAATACCGGTAGACTTCGATACCCGGCGTACCCGGCTTTTCTTTTTACAGGATGGAGAAATAAAGCGGAGAACTTTCGAAAATTCTCTCCTCGCTTGCTCCTATCGCATAGCTGAAACCTTTCCCTTGCGGATAATACTATACAAACAGGGTAAGGAAGATATTAACTGCCATAGCTCATCTCAGCAAATGGCCTGGGATGTTGCAAAAGTGCTGACAGGCAAGCAAACGGAACTAATAGAAGCTACCGGACTCGATTTTGCCCTGGTAAGTATTACGGCTATTAACCTTGATAAACACGCCGTTTGGAAAACACTTTACACAGCGCCTGATGCCTTAAAGGAAAGCGACTTGCTAATTGAAATAAAATTCACAGTAGAAACCGAAGGCGATGAAGCCTGCTTTGTGCAGTCCCCTTGCGCCGTTCCGGTACAGGGCAGCGAAGACGGCGCCATTATTCAAACGCAGGGCGGCTCGTTAATAGCGGCATAAATTCTAAACCCTAAATCCAAAACACGAAACCCAATTTTAATTATGAAAAAAATAACCTTCTTATTCACTATTGCCTATTCACTATTTACTATTCACTGCGAAGCACAATATGTAGTGCGCAAAATGAGCCAATACCCTGCCAAAACCGGAACCCCGCCCGGTACCGATTATTGCCTGATGAACGACAGCGGCGTTACCAAACGGGTAACTATTAATCAAATATGCAGTGTATGCAGCGCTACCGGTGTTACCGGCCCTACAGGCATAACAGGCGTTACAGGAATTACCGGAGCAACCGGAAGCACCGGAGCTACAGGCGTAACAGGCACTACGGGGCTTACTGGTAGCACAGGGACAACGGGGACTAATGGGATTACCGGAGCCACAGGCGCCACCGGGCAAACGGGGGCAACTGGAGTTACCGGAGCAACCGGCAGTTTTAGCGGCAGCGCCTGGGAAACAACCGGCAATAGCGGAACCAACCCGCCCACCAATTACATAGGCACTTCCGATAACCATGGGCTGGTAGTTAAAACAAATGCTACTACGGCAATGGTAATTACTACCAGCCAGGCGATAGGCGTTGGTACCACTGCACCTATCGGGCAGCTTCACCAAAAGGGCGGCAGGACAATATTTGAAAGCGATAGCTCCGGTGTGCGGGTTATCAATAACCTGTATGGCGGCGATGTAACTACCCTGCACCTAAAGGTGCATTTAACTGCGGCGCAAATTCAAACAGCTAACAGCTCTCCTATTGATATAGGCCTGCCGCCCGCAGGAAGCGGTTTTTATTATCGCCCTATTGCATTCGATTGTATTATTGTATCGGGCACCACGCCGTTTACGTCGAATTATTTGTTTATAGCAGCGCCGTCTGAAACATCCGCATTAATGTGGAACACTTGCCTACCTGTGACTGGAACTTCAAGCCCATCGATCTATTTAGGAGCAAAATTTGGGTTTGATGGTACAACTATTTCCAATACAACCATTACACTTGGCAATAATGATACACTTTGGATAGCCGCTGATTCCGATTCGGTGACCGGTGATAGCGACATAGATTGCTATATAACAGTAGAAAAAGTGAAGCTATAGAAATCACATTGCATTCTATGGCATAGTTTGAATTGGCATATAATCTACTGAGGAATTTTGCGCAATGATTCTGCGGTGAAAGAAAAGGTAATTTACCGACTCATGAGAACCCCAAGCATAGTATTTAAAAACTTTCAATTGTGGGTCTCTTATTCGATCTTGCTTAATCACCTCGTTCCATTCAGGACTCGCTGTAATCTTATAAGTTTTACCTGTTGTAGGGGAATAAACATTTACAAAGGTCAAAATATTGTCTGCTGGATTTGTGCCTATCACTTCCTCATTATCATATTTAGGTATACCTATTGCACCCCCATACCCGTAACGGATTATTACGTTCGGCTCTTTAGGTGATTTAGTCGTTATATCTAAATAAATACCTGCATCTTTAGAAGTGTCGTTTTGGAAAACTTCATACACTTCATTGGTATCCACAACCTTCTTATGAATGGCTTTAGATCCACAACCTAACAACACCAATAAAATCACTAACCAAATACATTTCATCACTGTAAAAATAGTAGTATTAAATATGAATTGTAAATCAAGCTATAAATAAAGTCATTAACTACCTCCCTGTCGGCCCCAATTGCACTTTTATATAATCGGGGTATACACCTGTATTAGCCTGCCCTACATTGGGATGAGAAAAATAAACAGACCTGTGCGCCTGTCCCTTAGGGTACCAAATTTTGAATTCGCCGCCGTACTTCAGCGCATCATACCAATCCTTTCGAACGGTGTATGTTTTATCCTCAATCCGTGAGTAGCAATAAACAAAGAGGTCGTCGGAGCTTTGCTCCTTGGAGAGGTTGGTATGAAGCGACCACCAGTCGCCATTGGATATAAGGGTAATATTGGCATTAAGCGGCCCCCGGAGGATGAAGTTAAAGTTTTCAGGCATCTCATCGGGAACATCAAGGATAAGATTGGCCGTTATAGATGTATCCGCTTCCAGCACCTTAGCTACTTCGTCGCTGTCAACCACCTTCCGGTGATAGTTCTCGGTACAGGAAGCAAGTGCTAACAATAACATCAGAAACAAGTACCCCATGTATCAAACTTAGTAAAAGCAACGCAAACAATAGTGTTACGCCAGTAAATAACTCCTATTGATTGCCACATTGTCATTTTGTCAAATTATCAAATTATTTTCCCTATGCCTGTAAAAATCGGATTTTTAGAAGAAACACCCGGCCAGAAAAGCATTACCCGCGCTGGTTTTGCCGCCATACTTTTTACCGCCCTGTTTATTGCGGGTTACCAGGTTTTTACGACCGGTCACTATGATGTGGTGGCCTTTACCACCATGGCCAGTACGGCTTGCGGCTTAAAGCTGTGGCAGAAATCGATAGAAAGCCAAAACACCAAACAAAACGAAACATCCTCACATGGAAATTAAAGACTGGATATACATCCTGGCGGGCGTAGTCTCGCTGGTTGGGTCCTGGTTCAGTTTAAAAAATGAAACACGGCTATTGGAAAAAGACTGCCTGAACCTCCGTGAAAACTACAACAAGCTGGAGCAACGCCTCACCCAACACGAAGACAAGATAGACGACAAGCTGGAAAAGATTGACGCCAAAATAGACGAGGTGAAGGACATGATCATTGAATTGAAAAAATAAATTCTAAAATCCGAAACCCGAAATCCTAACATGCAATTAACTAAACATTTCACCCTTGAAGAAATGTTGCGTAGCGATACCGCAGTTCGCTTAGACATTAAAGAGCAATTTACTCCCCCACCAGAAGTGGTTGACAACCTTACCGCATTATGTAAAAATGTACTTGAGCCGTTAAGGGCATTGTTGCCAGAACCAAGTAGTAGTATACATATTTCGTCAGGCTACCGGTGCCTGCGCTTGAACAATGCCATTGGTGGGGCCGCAAACAGCCAGCACATTAAAGGCCAGGCAGCCGACACCCATGTACCGGGAATGGCGATTGAAGACTGGTACCGATTTATTAAAAATTCAGGTATTGAATTCGATGAGTTGATACAGGAATTCGACTCCTGGGTACACATTAGTTACACCGCCAAAGGAAACCGATGTAAATGTCTTCATGCGATAAAGGAAAATGGCAAAACAGCTTATATCGAAGATAAACTCTAAATCCGAAACACTAAACCCGAAAACCAAAAGAAAAATATTTCCAATGAATATCCCTTCTGCTAAAACGCTGAACATAATTCTTATCCCTGGTTGCATCCTCGTTGCACTCCTATTATTTCATCGCGGATGCCACCACTGTACGGAAGCGCAGATGATACATTTAACCCATGATACAATTTACCGGGAAGGTCCGCTTATAAAGATAAATGTACCGGTGCCCGCTCCACGGCGTATATTGCCAAACAAGAATGAAGAATATACCATAGTAATGGACGATTCTTCGTATTCACCTTATATGCAGGGTTACCAGGACGCTACTGAAGCTTATATTAAAGCAAAACATACCTGCCGCGATACGGTTTATTATAATGACACCATTGTTTCGCCGGATAACTGGCGACTGGTTTTGCTGGAAAGCATTACCGGTAACCGGTTGATAAGCCGCCAGCCGTTTATACAGGACTTACGACCTGTAGTTACCACTACTATTACTAACCAATTGCCTGCCCCAAAGGAGCATATCCGTTTTTATGTTGGTGCAGATGCCAGCATTAACGCCACGCATCCTGACCGTTGGGGCATTGGCCTTTCAGGTTTGCTCACCATTCCCCGAGGATATGGAATAAGGTATGGGTACGACTTACGCAATAACACGCACACCGCAGGGGTGTATGTATTAGTACGGATAAAAAAGTAGTCTCTTTATTAAAATTTACGAAGCTGCTTCTCGAAATCGGTCATTAATTGCTCAATTACTTTGGCCATATTACCAGCAGTATCTTCATTTAATAACGGAGGCGAAAGTAATTCGCTGTAAATTTTATCCATCGCTTCGTTTACCAATAGCGGGAAAG
>JADMIO011222156.1_pt1 | contig 53182 bp, 44 predicted proteins | sample 8958161 | NCBI WGS metagenome assembly JADMIO01 (sample SAMN16585339, study PRJNA669376) | soil metagenome | isolation source: Crop rotation soil | place: USA: Cullars Rotation, Alabama | collected 2011 | reverse complement strand
TCCCGCCGCAGAGCAGGCGGGGCGCGGCGTCGGTCTTGTGCCGGGAGGAGAAGCGGCCATGCTCGGGCGAGCTCGTGGTGTTGGCCATGGCAAGGGCTCCTGGGATGGGCACGATGTAGTTCTAGAGCGCTTTCCCTTCGGATTGCGCACGTTCCGGCCAGGGCGGGCTCGACGGATGCTCGCGCCCCCGATCAACCCAGCTCCGCAGGAGCGAAAGGTCGGAGCCCGGGTGCGTCAGCCCCGGGACCTGAACGGGACGACGAGGGAGGATCCTCCAAGCCCCGCGAGGGGCGACATGGGCGGGGTCCCCGCCGAGCCTCCCTGCCGCCCCGGGTCGGGGCTCGGGGCGGGGAGGCCGACCCCGGCGACTCCCGGGGCTGACGCACCCGGGCTACGATCTTCCGCCGCTGCGCGGCTCGGGAGGGCTGCGGCAGACGGCGACCGTCAGGCCACGGCTATCGATAGCCGTGTGCAATCCGAACGCAGGGCGGCGAACACGATGTCCAACGGAGCCCTTGAGCGGAGGACGTGACGTCCCCGGATTGCTCATTCAGAGCGATTTCAGGTATTCCACGAGATCGTCCTTCTGCTCATCGGTGAGGCCCAGGCCCCGGAACGAGTCGTAGTGCTCGACGACGTCGTGAAGCGTCGCGGCACTGCCGTCGTGGAAGTAAGGGGGATGCTGCCATAGCGCTCGCAAGGGCGTGGTGCGATATTTCTTGGTCGTGGTGCGCTGCGCGTAGGCCGGATCCATGCCGGTTTCCGCGGGGTCGTGCAGGATGCCGAGATTCACGTCGGTGAACAGCGGCGGGATGTGGCAGCTCGCGCAGTGGCCGGCACCGCGGAACACGTCCTGACCTCGTTGAGCGGCGGCGGGGTCGAAGCTCCCCCGCGGCGGAGGTGGCGTTCGCAGGCTGAATTGGTAGTCGCGAAGGGGCGGCAGCGCGTGCACCACGAGATCGGGCTTCTGCACGGTATGGATGCCGAGCCTGGGGTCGGAGAACGAGCCGTGGGCGCCCATCTGGGTCACCGCCACGTAGTCATTCCAGTACGAGATCGGTCCTTCCGCCGTGTAGGTCTCCTTCGCGACCTGCGCCAGGCCGAACGCGGGAGGGATGACCAGCGGCGTGCTGAGCCCGTCGATGTTGAACCGAGGATCATACTTGCCGCGTCCCCACGAGTTGTACACGGCCTTGGCCTTGGCCGGCACCGCGGGGGACAGGGCGATGATCTTGCCGGGATCGAGGTCCCCATTGGGCCAACCGTCCAGCCGGTGGCCGATCCCCGGCATCAACGAATTGTCCACGGTCGAGTGGCAAAGCGCGCAGGTGACTCCAACGCTCGTGAGATGGTCCAGGCCCTGGTCGCTCCGGACCTTGCCGACGACACCCACCACGGCGTTCAGCTTGATGAGGGCCACGGTCGTTGCCGGGTCGGTCAGGTCGACCTCGCCCGCCTTGAGCGCCTTGATCAGTTTCGCCGGAAGCGCATCGACGTCCACCTTCAGCCCCACCGCCAGCGCGGTCAGGGGGTCGACCGAGGACTCGATGACCTGGTTGAGCCCCAGGGCGTCCGTCCACTTCTGCTCATCACCGAAGGTATCGAAGCGGAAGATCTGCTTGCCGCTGGGCGCCTGATCCCTCGCGGCCGCGGGCCGGTTCGGCACCGTCAAAATGGCCAGGCCAACGGCAAGCCCCAGCGCCAGCGACGCGGCCAGCCAGCGCGTTCCCCGAGATCGAACACCACGAACGCGATCCGAGAATCGTCGCAACATCTCCGTGCCCTCCCCCTCTCTGGACCCTGTGAGTTCCTGAAGCCCGCGACCGCTCGTGATGCGCGCAAAGGTAGCGCCGACGGGCACGAGCCCGCCTTCACGCGGGGCGGCCTGGCCGGGGCGAACGCCCACCGCCGTGACAGCGCCCTCAGGGTACGCTGTTGGGCCGCCTGCTAGTTCTACCGAAAAAACACAATAAGTCAATGAGTTTATTGACTTATTTGCCAGGGAGCCGATCGGCCCCTATAACTAGTGAAGAGGGGAGATCGATGGGGGGAGACCTGAAATTGACCCGTTGGAACGAACGATTCTGGGCGAGCACGCGTGGACGGATCATCCAGCTGCTCCGACGGAGCGGACGCACCGTGAACGAGCTGGCCGGGGCGCTCGGCCTGTCGGACAACGCGGTGCGGACTCACCTCACCACGCTGGAACGTGACGGGTTCGTCCACCCCAGCGGTACTCGGCCGGGCACTCGCAAGCCCAACATCACTTACGGCCTGACGCCCGAGACCGAGCAGCTCTTCCCCCGCGTCTACGGCCGCCTGCTCCATCACCTCCTGGACGCACTCAAGCCACGCATGTCCCCCGCGGACCTGGAGCAGGCCCTGCGCGCGGTCGGGCACCGCATGGCCGAGGAGTGCCGACCTGCCGCTCCGCTCGACGGGCTGCGCGAGCGTGCCGAGCTGGCAGTCAACGTCCTGGGGACCCTGGGCGGGCTTGCGGAGTTGAAAGAAGACGACGGCACGCTCGTCATCCACTCGTTCGATTGCCCGCTGGCCGTGGCGGTCGCCGATCATCCGGAGATGTGCTTGCTCGTCGAGACGCTCCTGGCCGACGTGACCGGCGCGGCCGTCCACCAGCATTGTCAAAGCGAGCCGGCGCCCCATTGCTCCTTCGAGGTCCGGACTGCCGATTCCTGACCCACGACGCTCCCGGCAGGCCCGGTCCCGGCCGCTCGATGGTCGTCTCGGGGGACCCGTCCGGGATTCCGATGTGGTCGCGCCCAGCTCATGGTTCCGCGGGCACTTTCTTGGCAGTCGCCAGGAAGCTACATAATTTTATGTGAAATTACGTAAAGTATTTCAAAAAAACACTGCGTTTCCGAGGAGTCAATAGAACTCACCGGTGCCGGGTGGCTGGTAGGAGGCCTACTTCCGGAAGCAGCTTTCACACTGCAAGATTTGTAGGCCCGGCTCATCAGGAAGGAATTCCCCACCTGGGATCCCGGCCCGAAGGTCGCTGCATTGATAGGACGCAAGCGCCTGGAGCTTCTCGTCGGCCTGGACCCCCCTCTGGCCGCCCGAAGGACGATCGCAACGCATCAAGCGGCCGGAGAGACGACGCTCGCTTTCGGGATCGCCTCCCTTCGAGGGATGCGCCCGACCTCTGAACAAGCATGGGTTCCAACGGAGTTGTTAACTTCCCCTCATGCTCCTCCGAACCTTAATACGTAGAACATTTTACGGCAGAGGGCGCTTGTGATCGTGCCGGTCGGAAGCGATTCCGACTGGGATGATTCGCATCAATGCATGTATAGTTTCGTCTGCTGCCCGGTGGAAAAGTTGACGAAATCCCCCCGCAATGCCGAGACTACGGTATTAAATGCGCATGCATCAGCGGGCCCTCCGTTCCCAACGGATCTCGTATGGTCATGAGGGGTCGCTGGGACGTGAAAGGAAGGCACGGCAGACGAGGTTCGGCTCCGATGAAAACGGTGAACACGACCGGGCTTGTCGTGCGACACCGCGTGTCCGGAGCCTGACAGCGCCCCAAGGATGAGGCGGCAGCAGCTTGATGGGAAAGACCGGTTCACCGACTCAACTACAGGGGGACGTTCATGTTTGGTCTTTTCGCCTCTCCGCAGACCGGGGTACGCGTTTCCTACAGGAGTGCGAGGTCCCGTCGAGTCGCGTTCTCACAGCGGCCTTCCGGTCTTCCGGAAATCGAAGGACTCGAAGACCGTATCGCCCCCGCCGTCGCCACATGGACCGGGGGCGGCGCCGACGCGCTCTGGACGGACGCAGCCAACTGGGGCGGGACGGCGCCCGTTGCTGGAGACGACCTCGTCTTCCCCAGCGTGGCCAACGAGACAGCGAACAACGACTTCCCCGCGGACACCAGCTTCAACTCGATCGCGATCAACGCCTCGGGTTACACGCTGACGGGGAATTCGGTCACGATCGCCACGGGCATCACGGCGGATTACGTGTCGGGCACGTCGACCGACGGGATCGTTACGGGCGGAGCCGCCACGCTCACCAAGTCGGGAGGCGGTACCCTGATCCTCTCGGCCGCCAACACCTACACCGGCGCCACCACGGTGAACGGGGGGATCCTCCAGGTGGACGGCTCCCAGCCCGGGAGCGCCGTCTCGGTCGCGGCCGGTTCCACCCTCGCTGGTACGGGCACGGTGGGCGCCGTCACCTCCACGGGCGGCATCGTGAGCCCGGGCGACGCCGGCCCCGGCGTGCTCAGCACGCAAGGAGACGTCTCCCTCGATACAGCCTCGACCTACACGCCGGAGCTGAACGGCACGTCGGCAGGGGCGGGCGGGTACGACCAGCTCAACGTGACAGGAGCGGTCAATCTGGGCGGAAGCACGCTGACTCCCTCGCTCGGCTTCACGCCGTCGCCCGGGTCGACCTTCACCATCATCCAGAGCACATCTCCCATCACGGGGACGTTCAATGGACTGCCTGAGGGTGCCTCGCTGACGATCGGTAGTGCTCCGTTCACGATCAGCTATGCCGGCAACAGTGTCACGCTCACCGCGTCGAACGCGGCCGCGGCACCAACCGTGACGGGCATCACCCCCAACAGCGGGCCCGAAGCAGGCGGGACATCGGTGACGATCACGGGCACGGGCTTCACCGGCGCCACGGCGGTGAACTTCGGGACCGCCGCCGCCACCGGCGTCACCGTGGTCGACGACAACACCATCACCGCGACCAGCCCCGCCGGCACGGGGCTGGTGGACGTGACCGTGACCACCCCTTCGGGCACCTCCGCCGTCTCGCCCGCCGACCAGTTCACCTTCACGGCGGCCGCGGCGCCGACGGTCACCGGCATCAGCCCGACTACCGGCCCCGCGACCGGCGGGACATCGGTGACGATCACGGGCACGGGCTTCACCGGCGCCACGGCGGTGAACTTCGGGACCGCCGCCGCCACCGGCGTCACCGTGGTCGACGACAACACCATCACCGCGACCAGCCCCGCCGGCACGGGGCTGGTGGACGTCACCGTGGTCACGCCCTCGGGCACGTCGCCGACCTCGTCCGCCGACCAGTTCACCTTCACGCCGACGGTCACGGGCATTAGCCCGACGTCCGGCCCGGCGGCCGGCGGCACCACCGTTACGATCACCGGCGCGGGCTTCACCGGCGCGACCGCCGTGAACTTCGGGACGACCGCGGCGACCGGAGTGACGGTCGTCGACGACACCACGATCACGGCCGTCAGCCCCGCGGGCACGGGGGTCGCGGACGTGACGGTGGTCACCCCCTCGGGCACGTCGACGACCTCATCCGCCGACCAGTTCACCTTCCTCGCGGCGCCCACCGTGACGGGCATCAGCCCGACGTTCGGCCCCGAGGCCGGGGGCACGCCGGTGACGATCACGGGCACGGGTTTCACCGGGGCCACGGCGGTGAACTTCGGGACCACCGCCGCGACCGGCGTGACCGTGGTCAACGACACCACGATCCAGGCGGTTAGCCCCGCGGGCACGGGGGTCGCGGACGTGACGGTGGTCACCCCAGCGGGCACCTCGGCCGTCTCGGGCGCCGACCAGTTCACGTACCAGGGAATTCCCCCAGCGGTCGTGTCACTGCAACGCTTCGGCTTCCACGAGCAGCCGACCTCGCTGGTGCTGACCTTCACCGAGGCGCTCGATCCGAACTCGGCGCGAAACCCGAACAACTATGAGATCGTCACCCTGGGCGGGCCAGGGAGAGACGGGAATCTCGTCGGCCATGTCACCCCCCTGATCGCCGCGATCTACAACCCGGCGGCCTTCACCGTGACGCTCTTCCCGGCCGCGCTGCTGGACATTCACAACTTCTATCAGCTCACCGTGAACGGCTCGACGCAGGGCGGCCTGAAGAGCCTGACGGGCGTGCCGCTCGCCGGCCAGGGCGGGGTACCGGGCACGAACTATGTCGCGCAGATCTCGATCGACACGCTGGCAGGCCGGTCTCCCATGACCACGGCCCAGGTCCGTCACCTGCTGGCTGCTGCCGGGGCGAACGTCTCGGCCCTTGGCAGCTCCGGCAGGGCCAAACCGGCGGCATCGCATCCCGTGAAGAGCCAGCGGGTCACGATGTCCACAGCCTCCCGGCGGAACACGGCGCCGACGACCATGGCCGACTGGTACAAGATCCGCGCGCGGATGATGAAGCTCGCGGCCCAGGCCCAGGGCCTCGGCTGATCGCCCCGCTCGGTACCGGCCAATCAGGGGAAGAATCCGGTGTCGGTGAAGTGAACCGACACCGGATTTGCCCTGACCCCGCGCAGGCCGGCGACGTGAACCGAGAACAGCTCGGTCCTGGCCCGGCGAAGCCTCGAGGGCCGGGACGGCCGCACGGCCATCAGTGGCTTGCCCGGGCGCAGGAGGCCCATGACGCTGTAGATGCGGGTGGTCTCCAGGCTCTCGGCGGGGTAAGCGTCGGCTGGATGGTGGGCAGCCTCTTGGCCGGCAGGGTCTTGCCCGTGCCCGGCGGGCCGATCATCAGGACGTTGTGCGCGCCGGCGGGGGCGATCAGCAGGGCGCGCTTGGCGTAGTCCTGGCCCTGGACGTCGACGAAGTCCTCCTCGGTGTGGGAATGCTGCGCGAAGACCTCCTCGAGGTCGACGCACTCGGGGTCCATGTCGACCTGGCCGGAGAGGAAGCCGACGGCCTGGGCGAGGCTGCCGACGGGGAAGACGTTGAGGCCCTCGACGACGGCCGCCTCGGCGGCGTTGGCGGCCGGGACCAGCAGGCCGTCGCGGCGCTCGGCCAGGGCCTGCAGGGCCATGGCGAGGATGCCCTTGACCGGCCGGGTCTCGCCGGTGAGGGCCAGCTCGCCGACGATGGCGTAGTCGCCGGGCCGGTCGAAGGCGACCTGGGCGCTGCCCAGCAGCAGGCCCAGGGCGATCGGCAGGTCGAACCCATTGGCGTCCTTCTTCAGGTCGGCCGGGGCGGATCTTCCCGGCGCAAGGATGTGGGAGTTCACTGGTTGCCTTGGTTTGCTCAATCCTGACTCGGTCCTATGCGGCTTCATTCGAGTCCTGGCGATGATTGGGTCGACCGACATAAACATTGTGTCCCCGGAACTCTTCCTGTCGACACGGAAAAGAAAGTTCAGTCATGAGCCAATTCCGCCGGCTTCGCGAAGATGTCCTATGGTTGGGTTAGCTTCTTGGCGGCGTGGCGGGAAAGCCGTCCGTTGAGTCTGGCCCCTGCCGGCAATCGGAAAGGCAACCGGAATCGAACAATCACTCTTGAGGAGAACAAAAATGCGTACCCTTCGATGTCTCACCAGTGGGATTCTTCTGACCGCCCTGTCGTCCGCTGCATTCGCACAAGGGGTGTTCTTGCTGGGACCAAGTGCCAAGACTTTCGGAATCGAGGGACGAACGGACGTGATCACCGGGAAACTAGTCCCCGACCTTCCTGAGTCCAGTCTCGCCCCGACCGGCATAGTGGCACAGTCGCCACTCGTATCCAAGTCGTTTCGGGGCGACAAGATCAAGGTCACCATCCGGAATGCCTATTTCTTCGAGAGCATGCGGATCCGGGTGAACGGCAAACAGATCGCCAACATCCCCGCGAGTGGGCAGTGGAATGGCGCAGTCGAAGAAGGTGCCAACGTCACCGTTATCCCTAGTGCTTCACCGGGATGCCAAAGCACCCTCGACCAAGCGGGTATGTATGAGATTAGTCCCTCGTACCCCTTCGGTCCTGCGAAGATCGAATACATGGGTGAGTAGCGAGGCTCCGGGAAGGGCCAAAGGGGACATTCCAATAGTGTTCGGCACGAGATTTGCGCGATATTTCACCCGGGTTGAAGTTGCCTTCGGGGCGACGAGGACAGCGAGTTCCGGGGACAAGCGAGTTCCGGGGACACCAGACCGAATTGAACTAAACCGCTTCGCGGTGGGCAAGAAAGTGTAATCGCCGAGGCTCGCGTATCTGGCTGAGAGGCCGCCCCTGCCTCCGATGATCCCCTTCGCGGCTCCTTGGGTGATGTACTCCCGGCCGGACTTCCCAGGCCTCATCCTCAACTTCTCCGCTCCGTTGCGGCACGATGAGAGGGCCTCTCTCTCGTCCCGTTCCCCCCAGCCGCAAAGGAGCTCGTCATGACCCCGTCGCGCCGCCGCATGACCCCATTGCGCCGCCGCATGATCGACGACATGACCCTGCGCAATCTCTCCCCGAAGACCATCGAATCCTACGTCCAGCGCGTCTCGGCATTCGCTCAGTACTTCAAGACCTCCCCGGAGCACCTCGGCCCTGATCACGTCCGCGCCTACCTCCTGCACCTGGTGAACGAACGGCGCCTCTCCTGGAGCCACTACAACCAGGTCCGATCCGCCTCGCGCTTCCTCTACCGCGTCACGCTGAAGCGGGAGTGGGTCATACAAGACATCGTTTGCGCCAAGAAGTCCCGCACCCTTCCCGTGGTGCTGAGCCCGGACGAACTGACCCGGTTCTTCGCCGCCATCACCAACCTCAAGCACCGGGCCATCCTGATGACCGCCTATGCCGCCGGCTTGCGGCTCTCGGAGGTGACCCACCTCCGCGTCGCCGACATCGACAGCCGGCGGATGGTCATTCGCGTTCGGCAAGGCAAAGGGCAGAAGGACCCGCAAGTTCCGGGGACACCATACCTCGAAGTTCCGAAGTTCCGGGGACACCATATACCTCGAAGTTCCGAAGTTCCGGGGACACCATACCTAATTCTTGACCAGCTCTGGAGGAGTACGTAGCCTGCAAGTTCCGGGGACACCATACCTAATTCTTGACCAGCTCGCAAGTTCCGGGGACACCATACCTAATTCTTGACCAGCTCTGGAGGAGAACGTAGGCTGATGACATGGCCCGATTGGCGCGTGTCGTTGCACCTGGTCTGCCTCACCACGTGACCCAACGGGGGAACCGCCGGCAGCCGACGTTCTTCTGTGACGAGGACTACCAGCAGTACGTGGAGCTGATGGCACGATTCTGCAAGGCCGAGCGGGTCGCGATCTGGGCCTACTGCCTGATGCCGAATCACGTCCACCTGATCGCGGTTCCCCAGACAAGGGAGGGTTTACGGCGGGCGATCGGCGAGGCGCATCGGCGTTACACCAGGATGGTCAACTTCAGGGAACGCTGGCGGGGGCATCTCTGGCAGGGGCGGTTCGCCTCGTACGTACTCGATGAGACCTACCTGCTGACGGCTGCTCGGTATGTCGAACTCAACCCCGTGCGCGCAGGGCTGGTCAACACGCCTCGCCAGTACCGATGGAGCAGCGCGGCGGCACACCTGCGCGGCAAGGACGACGCCCTGGCTCGGGTCGGCCCCTTGCTTCGGCTCGAACCCGACTGGCGCCGGTTCTTGGCCAGGGTCATCCGGGAAGAGGACCTGCAAATCCTCCGCGCCCACGAGCATACCGGCCGCCCACTGGGAGAAGAGGCTTTCCTCGAATCCCTGGAGCAGAATCTGGGCAGGATCTTGAAACGCCAGAAGCCCGGCCCCAAGAGAGAGCAGGTGGGTTGAATCGGATGTCTCGTCGGACCTGGACTCCGAGGACCCGCTGTGCCGCGAACACCACCCGGCCGGGCCGCCCCCTCGGCGATCGACTCGGCAGCGGAGTCGATGGGATCTCACCACGCCGGAGAGTTGAGCGAAACATACTTCCGTTTCCCGTCGATCACGAGCTTCAGGTTGTTCTTGATGATCGCCCTGAGACCCAGGAGCGGGAGGCGCGGGTAGTTCGATCCGTCGTCGGGGTAGATTGCAATGCCTTCACTCATGGCCAGCAGAAAAGGCTTTCCACCTCTGAGATCATGACGACCGGGCTGGTTGCGGTGAATCCACGCGTCTGCAAAACGAAGAGATGGAGAGCGCCCGCCCTCTCGCATCGTTCCAAGGAGCGGCAGACTCTGAGGGTTCACTCCCGCCCACCGAATGAGGTGGTCCTCCTGGATTGAGAAGTTGTGATTGTTGCCCGTATCGAGTAAGGCCGGGATGATCGGCGCGGCTGGGTCCCATTTCCAGGGCCCCGAAATGCTCAACTGCACAACAATCTGAAAGGGTTTGATCCTCAGCCGTTCGCGGTGGATGTCGAGTTGGTAAGGTTCGGAGGCGAAGGGGAGGCGATCAAGGATCTTCATGAGACCGGCTCGATCTCCTCGAACTCGAAGAAGGAATGTTCGATCTCTTCTTCGGGTTCCACGGGATGAGGCTCGATCACCCCGACGTAGACCTCGTCGCTTCTGAGACCGCGCCTCGAGCATTCTCGAAACAACTTGTCCGGTCGTCTCGAGATGCCGACCTGCACGCTGCCGTGGTAGATCACCCATCGTCCACGCAATCGCTTCCGGGACAGGAGACCGGGAAGGTCTCGCAGGAAGGCCTCCTTGGACTGCCGGATACCCTCTGGGACCTGCTCGGTCGGCGGGTTCTCGCAGCGGGACTCGGGTTTGAGCCGATCGTACACCTCGGCCCTCATCAGCACGTAGGTGTTGTGCGTCTCCGGATCCTCCAGCCGCACGGGATCGCCCCCTGCCTTTTCGATTGCCTGTCTCAGCTCGGCGGTAAGGATCGTCATCAGAATTGCTCCGGCATCTCGAGAAGGTCTCGCATCAGTTCTCATCCTACCTCATCGGTCCGCACCGGAGGAGCAGCGATGGCGCTTCACATCCAGACGCTGCGGTCGAGCGAGCGGTAGCCGACGGCCTCGGCGATGTGCTGGGGCTTGATCTCCTCGGCCCCCTCGAGGTCGGCGATGGTCCGCGCCACGCGCAACACCTTGTCGTGGGCGCGCGCCGAGAGGCCCAGTTCCTCCATGGCGGCCTTGAGGATGCTCGCGGCCTCGGGCCTGAGCTTGCAGAGCGTGCGGACCTGGCGCGGGGTCATCCGGCCGTTGACCTGCACGCCGTGGCGGCCGAACCGCCGCGCCTGGCGGTCGCGGGCCTCCAGGACCTGGGCGCGGAACTCGCTGGAGGGGGCGCCGGGGGGCATCTCGGCGAGCTGCGTGAACGGGACGGCGGGGACCTCGACGTGCAGGTCGATGCGGTCCAGCAGCGGGCCGGAGATCCGGCCGAGGTACTTCTCCACCTGCGGCGGCGTGCACGAGCAGGCGCGGCGGGGGTCGGAGCGGTAGCCGCAGGGGCAGGGGTTCATCGCCGCCACCAGGATGAAGTCGGCGGGGAAGGTGCTGCTGCGCAGGGCGCGGCTGATGGTGACCTTGCCCTCCTCCAGGGGCTGGCGGAGGACCTCGAGGGTCTTGCGGTTGAACTCGGGCATCTCGTCGAGGAAGAGGACCCCCTTGTGGGCCAGGCTGATCTCGCCGGGCTGGGGCGGGCTGCCGCCGCCGACCAGCCCCGCGTCGCTGACGCTGTGGTGCGGGGGCCGAAACGGCCGGACCGCCATGAGCGGCTGGCCGGGCCGCAAGAGGCCCATGACGCTGTAGATGCGGGTGGTCTCCAGGCTCTCGGCGGGGGTCAATGGCGGCAGGATGGTGGGCAGCCGCTTGGCCAGCAGGGTCTTGCCCGTGCCCGGCGGGCCGATCATCAGGACGTTGTGCGCGCCGGCGGGGGCGATCAGCAGGGCGCGCTTGGCGTAGTCCTGGCCCTGGACGTCGACGAAGTCCTCCTCGGTGTGGGAATGCTGCGCGAAGACCTCCTCGAGGTCGACGCACTCGGGGTCCATGTCGACCTGGCCGGAGAGGAAGCCGACGGCCTGGGCGAGGCTGCCGACGGGGAAGACGTTGAGGCCCTCGACGACGGCCGCCTCGGCGGCGTTGGCGGCCGGGACCAGCAGGCCGTCGCGGCGCTCGGCCAGGGCCTGCAGGGCCATGGCGAGGATGCCCTTGACCGGCCGGGTCTCGCCGGTGAGGGCCAGCTCGCCGACGATGGCGTAGTCGCCGGGCCGGTCGAAGGCGACCTGGGCGCTGCCCAGCAGCAGGCCCAGGGCGATCGGCAGGTCGAACCCGTTGGCGTCCTTCTTCAGGTCGGCCGGGGCGAGATTGATGACGACCCGGTCGAGCGGCCGGCGGTATCCCGAATTGACGATGGCGCGCTCGACCCGATGCGTGCTCTCCTTGACGGCGGCCTCGGCCAGGCCCACGAGCACGGTCTTGGGCATCGACGAAGCCGAGACGTCGACCTCGACCTCCACCGGCGACGCGTCGATCCCGATCAACGTGTAAGAGAAGAGCTTGGCGAGCATGGCGGGAATCTGGTTCGGGTCATCGAACGTGCGATGGCCTGGCGGCTTCGCCGACGACGCGATCGCACGCACACCAGCTTAGCACGTTTCCCGGCTCCGGACCTACTGTCCTCCCGCTGCAACATGGCTCCGTCGAGGACCGAGCTACCGCTCGAGGAGGACGACGACTTCCTCCTTGGTCCCGCCTCCGAAGTCCTTGAGGTGGGGGTTGGACATCGCCTTGACCACCCAGCCCTGGCGCGCGTACTGGTTCAAGGTCTCTTCCAGCCGAGCGACGTCGAACTTGCCCTCGAACATCTTGTCGCGGGACCAGATGATCTTGTATTCCTTGTGGCCCGCGTGGTGGTGGGCCTCGAACGCGTGCGCGGCCTCGTCAGCCACGATCGGGCCGTGCTCCGGGACGAGCCCGGGTCCGAGGCCGTCCGGACTCGGATCGCTCATGGTCCATGCGGAGGCCTCCAGGCCCTCGACGGCGATGCCGTCGTGGGCTGCCTCCGCCGCCGCGCCGGTCGCGGTCGCGGCATCGGCGGCCACGAGGGCCCCCGCGGCCGCCGCCTTGGGGGCGGTCCCGGCGACGTTGAAGCTGATCCCGCATTTCCTGCACTTGATCCGGGCGCCCACCAGCGTCGATGGGATCTTGCCTCGCTCGCCGCAGGAGGGACATGCAACGAATGGCATGGGCTCGGCCTCCTCATGGATTGTGCCGTGCGTGGTATTGTCGATGCACAGGTGTTTGTTATCGGGCCGTGCGACCGGTCGGCCGACGGCCAATCCCTGTCTCGAGCCCAACTTAACACGCGCCAGGGCCACATACCATCGCTTTCCCCAGAGAGGAGCCGGAGGGGAAGATACTGAACATCAGAGATGCGTTTCGAACCAGTGTTGAGAAAACCCAACGCCCGGAACGACTCGTGTTAAAAATGATCGGGTTTGCTTGACCCGAGTGTTGGACCTGATAGCTTCATTAATACGTATGCACGAGCCGGCCCCGATCTGCACCGAACGCAAGGGGTGGCCCCCGAGACTGGAACCTGTTGCGGGCCTTTTCACGGTGAATCCACGCGCATGAATTCCACCAAAGTTCTTGATCGGCTCGATTCGCTGATCGACGACCTGCTGAGCGAGAGCGACGTCCCGGCGTCCTCGCTCGCCTCGATGTTGATGGCGGCCCGTGATTCCGTGACGGATGGATATCACGTCGCGCTTGCGCGGCGAATCTGGGACGCCCAGAACGCGATTCGCGACCATCATTCCGCCTCGGCCCCGTCGCGGACCGCCTTCTGATCTCGCCCGCCGGGCGCCGGTGCCCGGACGAGGAGCCCGGAAGGGTCTCACGCGGACGGAGTCTTCCGGTCGCGGCCGACGGGGCGGGCCTGGCGGCCCGCGGGCTCTCGCCAGACCGATCGTCTCGAAGCCGAGCAGCGAGCCGCGCGGAATCGTGATAGGATGTGAGTCGGGAGCCCGGACGCCGCGAGTTTCGTGTTGAAGTCGGGCGCGGGTCCGCTTCAGCCGCGGGCGTTGGCATGCTATCGATTCTGCGGTCTCTCGCCCTGGTTGGCGGGTTGATCCTGGCGGCGGGGGTCCTGTCGCTGTACCGGCACGCTCTGACGTCGGCGAGCCATACGCGGCTCAGGGGCCAGGCGAGTCGCGGCGACCGGCGGGCTGTCGCGGCCCTGCGCCTCGGCGAGGACCTCGAGCGATTGGAATCGGCGATTCGCCTGGGAGTCGGCCTCGCCACGACGTGCGCGGGCGTCTACGCGGGGACCTGGCTGGCGCGGGCTCGTGGTGAGGCCGGCGGGCCATCGGCGCTCGTCTCGGCCGCCGTCGTTGCCGGACTGGCGCTGGCCGGCTTCCTCCTGGTCGACCTGCTTCCCAGGAGGTTCGCGGCGCACCGGCCCACTCGGATCGCCTGCGCCCTGGCCTGGCCGATGACCGTCTTCGCGTGGCCGGCAAGGCCCATCGCGGGCGTCCTGGACCGCGCCGCCGATCTCGTGGCGCGGTGGGTCGGGGCGGGCCGCGCGGCTCGGCCGGCGATCACGCAGGAGGAGATCCAGCGGCTGCTCCAGGTGGGCGAGGCCACCGGCCTGTTCGAGGAGGGAGAGCACGAGATCTTCAAGCGGGCCTTCCGGTTCCTCGACCGCCGGGCCCGCGCGCTGATGACCCCGCGCGACAAGGTCGTCTGGATCGACCTGGCCGACTCGCCGGAGGAGATCCGCCGCAAGGTCATCGGCTCGCCCCATTCCCGGTTCCCCGTCTGCGACCAGAGCCTGGACAACCTGCTCGGGATCGTCCAGGTGAAGGACCTGCTGGCGCAAAGCTCGGCCGGGCCGCTCTTCCGGGTCAAGGGGCTGCTCACCTTGCCCGCGTTCATCTTCGAGGGCAACCGCGGTCCGCAGATCCTCGAGATCCTGAAGAAGTCGTCCACGCACACCGCCGTCGTGCTCGATGAATTCGGCTCCGTGGTCGGCATGCTGACCCTCAACGACATCCTGGCGGCGCTGCTGGGCGACCTGCCGGACGCCCCCGGCGACGACGGCTCTCCGCGATCGGTCCAGGGCCCCGATGGCTCCTGGCTTTTCGACGGGCGTTTCCCGCTCGACGAGTTCCGCGAGCTGTTCGATCTCGGGGAGCTTCCCGAGGGGGACGTCCACACCCTGGCCGGGTTGGTGGTCACGCACCTCGGGCACATCCCGCGCGTGTCCGAGGGCTTCGAGGACCTCGGCCTGCGATTCGAGGTCGTGGGGATGGACGGCAACCGGGTGGACCGGGTTCGTGTGCATCCCTCGCCTCGGGGCACGTCAGGCCGGTGAGCACGCACCGGCCGGGCCGTCAGGCGGGGATGATTTCCGTCGTCAGCCGCCCCGCCTTGACCAATCCCCCCTGCATGACGGCGAGGAGCCGCGAGCGATCCTCGAGCAGGGAGATGTCGGCGAGCACGTCGCCGTCGACGATCAGCAGGTCGGCGAGCTTGCCCGGCTCGACGGTGCCGAACTCTCGCTCGCGGCCCATGATCTCGGCCCCGGTCCGAGTGCCGCAGCGGATCACCTCCAGGGGCGAGAAGCCGACGTGCTTCACGAAGAAGGTGAGCTCCTTGGCGTAATCGCCGTGCGGGTTCCAGGCGAACCCGTAGTCGCCTCCCATGCCGAGGCGCCCGCCGGCCTCGAGGATTCGCCGCGCGCTCTCGGCGCCGCCGTCGAGGGTTTCCTGGTGCCCGTCGATGACGGCTTGAGGCATGCCGAAATCCTTGCCCTTCTGGATGCTGGCCCATTCGAACTGGAGGGCGGGGACCACCGGGGTGTTGCGCGTCAGGAGCATGTCGAGGGCCTCCTCGTCCATGAACGTGCCGTGCTCGACGCAGTCGAACCCGGCGCGGAGCGCGTTCTTGATGCCCTCGGTCGCCCGGCAATGGCCGGTGACTTTGCGGTGGTAATTGTGGGCCTCGGCCACCACCGCCGTCATCTCCTCGAGGGTCATGCACAGGGTGTGATGGTCGGCGGTATCGGGCGCCGCGGCGTCGCCGGTGGGGTAGGTCTTGATCCACTCCACCCCGTCCTTCACCAGCTTCCGGACCGCGGCACGGCCCTCGACGGGTCCGTTGATCAGGAGGATCAGCCCTTCCATGCCCAGTTTCAGGTGCTCGGCGTTCCAGTCCATCAGCCCCCCGGCCCCGCAGATCTCCCGGCCGCTGGCGGCGAGGCGGGGCCCGGGGAACAGGTCTTCCTCGATCGCCTTCTTGAGCCAGACGTCGATGTTGTGCAGGCTGCCGCCGCTCCGCGCCGCGGTGTATCCGCACTTGAGCGCCAGGCGGGCATTGGCGGCCGCCAGCAGGGTGACGTACTCGACCGGATACTTGATGTCGAGGTCGGCGAGCTCGGCCACGTCGAAGTAGGTGGGGTGGAAATGGGCCTCGACCAGCCCTGGCATGATCGTCCCGCCGCGTGCGTCGATCCGACGGGCGGCGCGCGGGATCTCGGGTAGGCCGGCGGCCGGGCCCGCGTAGGCGATGTACCCGTCGCGGACCAGGACCGCGGCGCCGGGCACCGCCGGGGCTCCCGTGCCGTCCACGAGTTGCGCGTTGCTGATGCAGGTCAGGCCCGTGGCGGTCTTCATCGGTCGACTCCTGGGATGGTCGGGGCTCGAGGCCCTGGCGCCGGCGGCGAGGGTCGCCCCGGGGATCGGGCGGACGAGCCGGATCGGTTCGAGGACGGTCAGGCTCGGGCTTTCCTCCCCATGATCCGGTCGAGGGCGTCGGAGGTCTGGTGGATCAGCGCCTCGGGGTAGTGGAGGAACGGGTGAAAGTATTCGAACGTGAGCGAACCCGAGTATCCCACCGCCGCCAGCGCCTCCATCACGGCCGGCCAGTTGGTGGTGCCGTCGAGCAGGGTGCGGAACGAGTCGAGCGTGTGGTCGGTCCCCTTCTTGGAGAACTCCTTGAAGTGGACGTTCCTGATCCGCTTGCCGAGCACCGGGATCCAGAGCTCCGGGAACTGGAAGAGCATGACGTTGCCGGTGTCGAAATGGACGCCGATCTGGCTCGAGCCGAAGCTGTCCACGAACGCGTTCAACTCCTCGGGCGTGGTCAGGAAGCCGTTGAAGAAGATGTTCTCGATGTTGAGCGAGACCCCCGCTTTCTCGGCCGAGGGTAAGAGGCTGCCGATCGCCTCGCGGGCGCGGCGGCCGCAGGCGTCGAAGGCGACCGGTTCCCGCTCCGGCAGCCAGGGGATGTAGGTCGACCCGGCGATCGTCAGCAGGTGGCCCGTCCCCAGCTCTCGGGCGGCCTCGATCATCATCCGGGCCAGCTCGAGGCCCCTGGCGCGGCGAACTGGGTCGTTGTCGGTCAGCGAGTAGGGCCAGTACAGGAACGAGCAGAGGCCGCTGATCGCGATGCCGATCTCCTCGGCCGCCTTGCGAATCGCGCGGAGCTCGCCGGGCCCGGCCCTGGGCGAGATGTCGTTGTCCAGGTCGAAGTTGAGCTCGATCCCCTCGAAGCCCACATCCTTGGCCAGCTTCAGGCAGTCGCGCAACGTCATCCTGGCCGGATAGGGGAACGCCCAGAGATTGATGGACTTCTTCATCGTGTACGTGCGGGCGGAGGCCCTCAGCGCCCCTGGATCAGGTCCCGAGGAGGCCCGCAGGCCCTGGCCAATCGCACCCGCGCCCGCCGCCGCGAGCGACGAGCCGAGGACCGCTCGACGGCTCATCCCGGCTCCCTCACGGTGTGATGCCCGCTCGTCCGTCGGAGTCATGCTCGGAGCCTCGCCCTCGAATCCGCGCCTCTGCCTCGCCGCTCTCTTTCAACCCGGGCTGCCTGCGATCATGATTTGCGGGAGGGCGCGAGCGATTCAAGGGCCAGGTCCCGGATTCTCGAGCCCGGTGGCGAATCGTCAACGACCGACTCAGCACCTCGAACGGATGGATCAGCAGGAGCCTCGACAACATGAACCCTAGATGCCTTCCCCTCGCGTCTTCCCTGACGGCTTCGCTTTGCCTCTCCGCCGTGCTGGCCGCGGCCTTCCCGGCCGCGGCCCACGCCGCGGATTTCACCCGTCAGGTCGACGTGGTCTACGGCCGGAAATACGGCACGGCGCTGACCCTGGATGTCCTCACGCCGAAGGAGAAGGCCAATGGCGCGGCCATCGTCTGGGTGGTGAGCGGAGGCTGGTTCTCGGCCCACGAGGCCATCAACCCGGCATTCGTGGACGAGCTGCTGAAGCGGGGCTATACCGTGTTCGCCGTCGTGCACGGCAGCCAGCCCAGGTACACGATCCCGGAGATCCTCACCGACATGAACCGGGCCGTCCGGTTCATCCGCTATCATGCCGCCGACTACCACATCGACCCCGACCGGATCGGCATCACGGGAGCCTCGGCCGGCGGGCACCTCTCGCTGATGCAGGGGACCGCCGGGGATACCGGCAAGCCCGAAGCGAAGGACCCGATCGACAAGACCTCCAGCCGGGTGCAGGCCGTCGCCTGCTACTTCCCGCCGACGGATTTCCTGAACTACGGGAAGCCGGGCGAGAATGCCCTGGGGCGGGGGATCCTCAAGGGATTCAAGCCGCCATTCGACTTCCACGAGCAGGATTCCGACACCAAGGTGTTCCGGCCGATCACCGACGAGTCGCGGATCCTCGAGATCGGCCGCCAGATCAGCCCGATCAACCATGCCTCCGCCGATGACCCGCCCACCCTGATCATGCACGGCGACGCCGACCAGCTCGTGCCCATCCAGCAGGCCGAGATCATCATCGACAAGCTGAAGGCCGCCGGAGTCGACTGCAAGCTCGTGGTCAAGAAAGGTGCGAGCCACGGCTGGCCCGATCTCCTGAAAGACCAGAGCATCCTCGCCGATTGGTTCGATCAGCATCTGGCTTCGAAGGGGAAGTAGTGGGCGGTGGGTAGTGGGTAGTGGGCAGTGGTTAGTGAGTAGTGGGTAGTGGTCAGTGGCCGGTGGCCAGAAGACACCTGCGATCGCGATTCGCGGTGTCGTTTCGCCGACGAACTTAGAGCTTCCTCACTGCCCGCTTCCCGCTGCCCACTCCCCACCGCCCACTGATCATTGCCCAATGCCGACTGCCCACTGCCCACTACCCACGACCCACTGCCCACTGGAAGACCCTGGCGACGAGCCGGTCGGCCAGGTCGGGCCCGGGGGCGAGGGTCTCGGCATCGTGGCCCGAGCGGACGAGGTGCACGGTGTGCTGCCCGGCGATCAGGCTTTGCAGGTCGTTGGCGACGGTCAGGTCGGCTCGGTTGGTCCGACCCGAGGCTTCGGCCTGGTCGATCAGGTCGGCCGTCGAGGCGCGGGAGAGGAGCTTGAATCCGACGAGGTAGATCGAGGGAGACCAGTCGCGCACGGAGCGAATGACCTTGGGAGTCCGCCGGCAGCGGACGACGAGTTCTTCCTGGCTCGAACTGACCTTGCCGGAGAACGGCAGGGGTTCGTAGTCGGAGACGGCCATCGCGAGAAAGGCCACGTCGAAGGTCCGCGATCGGAGCAGATGCTCGAGGGTCCGCGCGTAGTCCGCGACGTTGCCGGTCCGCAGCGGGACGAGTTCGAGGCGGCTTCTCTTGGCGACCCACTCGGCGTGGAGTGCCCGCAAGCGGTCGAGCTCGGCGGTGGGATCGGCGGTATCCAGATCGAACCGGGCCTGCCGCGCCAGGGGGAGCTGCGCGGACGTGGCGTGCACGTGACAGACGCTGGCCCCGCGGTCCAGGCAACTCTCGGTGATCGCCGCGGAGAATCGCCCCGAGGAGACGTTGGTGATCGTCCGGACGTCGTCGACGTGGGCGGCAGTCCCGCCACCGGTCACCAGCACGTTCATGGACGGGGGACACCTTTCATGGCTCTTGCAACGCCGCGGGATGCTGGGCTAGCTTGACCTTGTGCCGGGCGGTCGAGGATCGGTCAGGACTGGACCCGACCGCGCGGGGGAACCGGGATCTCCTTCGAGTTGCCGATCATGACGACTGCCCCGAGCCTGAGTGCGCCCGCGGACCCGGCCGCGCGGGAACTGTTCCACGAGATGGCGGGCTGGCCCATCCTCGACCCGCATTCGCACATCGATCCGCTCCGACCCGCCGCTCGCAATCTCGATGAGGTCCTCGGCTATCACTACTATACCGAGCTCGCCCATGCCGCGGGGATGCCGGCGGCCCTGGTCGGTCCGGATCTCGACCCGAGGACCCGGTCGCAAAACCTGGCCGGGTATCTCGACCGAATCGACAACACGGTGCAGTACTCCTGGCTGATCGAGATCGCCCGGGTGTTCCATGGTTTTGTCCATGATCAGATCGCTCCGCACAACGTCGCCGCGCTCTACGACCGGGCCCTCCACGAGCACGACGGCCCCGCATGGGACCGGCATGTCTGGAGCGCGACCCGGCTGGAGGGCGTCTTCCTGACGAACGAGTTCGACGACGCGCTGGAGGGATGGAACACCCGCGAATACATCCCCTGCCTGAGGACGGACGACCTGGTGCTCAAGCTGCACGAGCCCCGCACGCTCGAGCGGCTGCGCCGGTGCACCGCGGTCGATGTCCAGGACCTGGCGGGCCTGCGCGAGGCGGTGGGCCGGATCTTCGAGCGGTTCACCGGCAAGGGCGCCCGGGCCTGCGCGATCAGCCTGCCGCCCGACTTCGTCCCACGTCGTGCCTCACCGCGTCGCGCCGTCACGCCGGTCCGCCGCGCGATCCAGGGAATGGGCCTCCGTCCCGACGAGCACGAGGAGGTGCGGACGTCGGTCTTCTGGATGCTCGCGGAATTCTGCGCCGAGTTCCAGCTCCCGTTCGACCTCATGATCGGTCCGGTCCGCAATGTCTATCCGGCCGGCGTGGCCGGCGGCCGTGACCTCCTGGACCGGAGGGTCAGCCTCTACGATTACCGCCAGCTCTTCAATCATTTCGGCTCGGTGACCTTCCCGGTGTCCGTCCTGGCACCCGACGCGGGGGCCGAGCTCGTGGCCTATTCCTGGATCTTCCCGAACGTGCTGCCCATGGGCCACTGGTGGTACTCGAACGTCCCGGCGTTCATCGCGGCGGATCTGAGGGCGAGGATCCAGGCGCTTCCCAAGGTGAAGATCCTCGGGTACTACTCCGATGCCTACAAGCTTGAATTCATCCTGCCGAAATTCAACATGTACCGGCGGGTTCTGGCCGAGGCGCTGGCCGAGGAATGCGTACGGGGCAGGGGATGGCCGCCGGAGCGGGCGCTTCAGCTCGCCAGGGCCGTCCTGCTCGACAACCCCCGGAGGGTTTTCGGACGAATCGCCTCGCGAGCGGCCGGGAGCATTTGACCGGGGCCCGAATGAGGGGCATGTTTTGGGTACGAGACGCGCTCTCGCCGCGTCCAGAGTCCGTGAGGAACCCGTTCCCATTCCCATTACCAGGCCTCTCCCGGTCAGCCGACCGTTCGAGTTCAAGGATCCACTTCCATGCGGCGCGCACTGGTGACTCCACGATTTGCGGCCTTGCTTGTCGCGTCCCTGGCAATGGCGATCCCGTCGGTGGGTCGTGCCCAGGGGAGGGCGGGGGGCGGAGGCAACGCGACTCGGGAACTGCCCAATCAGTCCACCCCTCTGGGCCCTGGCGCGAGCGTGAGGTTCCCGGACGACCCCTCGCTTGTCCCGTTCCTCGGTCCCGAGGGGGGGCTGGGGCAGACCGACCCCAACGCCCCGTCGCAGATCACGCCGAAGGTGCTGGATAGCATGCGGCTGATCTCGGACACCTACGATCGCTCCCGCGCCCTGCTCGACCTCGCCCGCGAGGCGATCCTCAGCAATCAGCTCCTGCTGGCGCACGAGACGCTCAAGCGGGCGATGACGGCCGAGCTCAACGAGCCGAACTCGTTGCGGCACGACCAGTTGATCATTGAGTCGATCATGATCACCTCCGCCCTGACCGAGGCGTTGCTGCGCGAGTCGCGGCCCCAGCTCTCGCTGCTCGAGCCGGAACCCGGCGCGGGCCTGCCCGAGCCGCTCAAGAAGAAGCTGGAGCCCAGGCAGGCGATCCGGCTCGCCCGGCTCGACTGGCGCCGCGCCGCCTACGTCGCACGCGAGGTCGTCAACCCGACCTACCGCAACGAGTACCTGGATCGGGTCGTCGAGGCGATGGCCAAGGATAGCGGCAGGATCACGGAGTTCGTCCGCCCGACGGAGTCCTCCGAGGTCCGGAGCGAGCCCGCGAAGCTGGACCCGAAGGACGTCAAGGAGTACGAGGAGGCCGCCGACTCCTTCGTCGTCGAGGCGGCGGAGCTGGCCCGGTCCATCGAGCGGCCGATCTGGAGGAATGCGGCCCTGGCACGGACGGCGGTCGCGGCGGGCGAATCGGGCCAGTATGACCGGTCCTTCAACGTGGCGTTGAGCATCGAGAACGCGGAGGCCCGCTCCCAGGCCCTCCTCCTCGTCGCCGAGTCGGAGTGTCGCCACAACAAGCCGGACCTCGCCACCCGCACGTACTCGGAGGCGGCTGAGGCCATCGCGCGGGTCGAGCAGGAGGGGCTGCGAGGCGTCCTCGCCGGATTCCTGGTCGACAGCCTGATCTCCACCGGCCGGTTCGACGACGCCCGGGCCAGTCTCGTGCTCTATCCGACCGAGTCGGAGCGGTTCGTGGCGATGGGGGCCATCGCCGAGTCCGAGGGCCGCCGGGGCTCGGCCGACAAGGCGCGGCGGTGGATCGCGAGCGAGGCGCCGGCCGCCTACCGGTCGGCGCTCTACCGGCGAGTGAACACGGGCGTGCTCGCGGCCATCAGCAACGAGCGCCAGAACCAGTACAGCTCCCGTGAAGCCCCCGCGCCATCGGGGCGCTAGACTCAGCTCGAGCCGAGCCGTCGGATCGCGATCCGGCGCCCGTCGAGCGGCCGGGATCGGGCCAATGCTGCCGCCACGTCCCGTCCCTACCCGCCCACGGCGCCGGCCCCGGGGGCTCGGCTCACGCGGGGGGGAAGAACGGGGCGTACCGCTGCTTCGCGGCCCGGATCCCCGCGTGCATCATGTGGATGTCGGCCGCCAGGACGAACAGGCGGCACCCCAGGCCGCGCATCCGCTCGGCGTACTCCGGCCCTCGCGAGAACACGCCCCAGGCTTTCCCCGCACGGGCGCACTCCCTGGCGACGGCCTCGATGGCCTCGAGGCACCGCGGATTCTCGAAGTCACCGGGTACGCCCAGGACCTGGCTCAGGTCGGAGGGGCCGACGAAGAGCAGGTCCACGTCGGGGACCGCCGCGATGGCGGCCACCTGGTCGAGCGCCCCTCGCGTCTCGATCTGGATGCCGAGGAACGTGGACGCGTTCGCATCGGCCGTGTAATCGCGAAGCGGGGTCAGCCCGAACCGGCCGTCGCGATTCCCCCCGTTCAGGCCGCGCTCGCCCCTGGGCCAGAACTTGGACCAGCGGACCGCCTGCTCGGCCTCCTCCGCGGATCGCACCATGCTGATCATCAGCCCGCCCGCCCCGGCCTCGAGCGGCCTCATGACCGAGGCGTAGTCGGTCGCGGGCAGCCGGACGAAGTGATCCATCCCGTACGCCTTCGCGGCCAGGGTCGCCAGCTCGACCTCCCTCATCCCGATTCCGGCGTGCTCGGCATCCAGCCAGAGGGCGTCGAACCCGCCGTGTTCGCCCACGATTTCCACCAGCTTGGGGCTGAGGAGCTGGCCCAGGCCGAAGACCCGGACCACCTGGCCCTCGGCGAGCATCTGCTTGATTCGCGGCATCCTCTTCTTCCTTCTACCGGGTCGATGCTTCAGAATGAGTGACAGTCCGGCCGGGAATGTCATGCCGGCCGGCCGACGGTTGACCCTACCCCGGGGCGGCCCGGGAACCAAGGGGGTATCTCCGCCGCTGGCGGGCCGGATGCGGCCTGGAGGCTCGCGCCCCGGCGTCTCGGTCGTGGTTTCCAAGGAGTGGCTCATGCCCGGTCCCGGTCGTTTCACGGTCCTCGTCGCCGACTTCCTGGACGAGACGTCGCTCGAGGCACCGGTGCTCGAAGACATCGCCTCGCTCGTGCTCTGCAAGGCGATCCAGGAGGAGGAGCTCGTCGGCAACCTGCCCCACGCCGACGCGATCCTGCTCTTCCACGACATCCCGCACCTGGGTGAGGCCAGCTTCGCGCTGGCGCCCCGGTGCCGGTGCGTCGTCCGGGCGGGCGTGGGCTACAACAACATCGACCTCCGGGCGGCGACGCGGCACGGCGTGGTCGTCTGCAATGTGCCCGATTACGGGACGGAGGAAGTCGCCGATCACGCGATCATGTTCCTCCTGGCCCTGGCGCGCCGGCTGGTCCCGTGCCACGAGGCCATCCGGTCCGGCACCTGGCATTACCAGACGGCCCAGGGCACGCCTCGCCTCCGCGGCAAGACCCTCGGACTGATCGGCTGCGGCCGGATCGGCACCGCGACGGCCGTGCGGGCCAAGGCGCTGGGGCTCGACGTCGTCTTCTTCGACCCCTACCTCCGCGAGGGGATGGACAAGGCACTGGGGATCCGCCGCGTGCACCGCCTGGAGGAGCTGCTCGAGCAGAGCCACTTCATCAGCCTGCATTGCTACCTCGACGAGGCGACCCGTCATCTCGTCAATGCCGAGACGATCGCCCGGATGCGCCCCGGAGTTGTCCTGATCAACACGGCGCGCGGGCCGTGCATCGACGAGCAAGCCCTGCTCGACGGGCTCGATTCGGGCCGGATCGCGGCCGCCGGCCTCGACGTCGTCGAGCGCGAGCCGCTGACGGATTCCCGGCTCCGCGAGCATCCCCACATCCTCTTCACCCCCCACTCCGCGTTCTACAGCGTCGAGGGATTCGTCGAGCTGCGGACCAAGGCCGCCGAGGAGGTGAGGCGCGTCCTCCTGGGGGAACCGCCACGGAACCCGGTCAACCCCGAGGCGGTACCGCGTCGATGATCGGCCCGTCGACGCCCCGCCGGAACCCGTGATCCCGCTCGCAGCCTCGATCCGCCATGACCTCCACGCACCGTCTCGTCTCCTGGATGATCGTCGCCACCCTGACGGCCGCGCTCACCGCCCTGACCGCCGTCCAGGCGCTCCGGAGGTATCAGGAGCTGCGCACGGGCTGGTCGTGGGATCTGGCCTACTACAACCAGTCCTACTGGTCCCTGACCCGGTCCGACGGGCTGATCTCGGTGCGTCCCTTCGCCTCCTACGCGGTCGAGGGCCCGTCGGTCTGGAAGATGAACTACCTCGCGCCAATCCGGCTGGTGCTGGTCCCGTTCTACCTCATCCATCCCGACCCGCGCACCCTGCTGCTCATCCAGAACATCGTGTTCTGGTGGGTCATCCCGGCGGCCTACACCCTGGCTCGGGCGGAATCGAGAAGCGAGGCGATCGCGGTCTCCGCCGCCGCATTGATCCCGCTCACGCCGCTGCTCTGGCCCCTGGTATGGAACGATTTCCGCGAGCTCCAACTCGCCATCCCCTTCGTGCTGTGGGCCGTCCAGGGCATCCGCGGCCGGCAGACGGGACTGGCGGGGCTCGGGATTGCCGGGATGCTCGCCTGCCGGCAGGAGTTCGGCGCGATGGTGGCGACGTTCGCGTTCCTGCCGGCGCGCCAGCCCGAGAGCCTCGGCCGGACGCTTAGATGGCGTCAGGTCCTCTTCACCCTGGGGCTGGCCTGGGTGCTCTTCGGGTTCTTCGGCTACCTCAGGTTCATGGTCGCGAAGGGCTCGCCCGGCCAGTACATCGAGCAGTTCGCGGGTCCGCGGGCATCGGTCCTCCAGACGGCCGGGACCTCGGCGGAACTCCTGCTGGCCGGCACCGGTGCGTGGGCAATCTTCGCCTGCCTGGCCCCTCGGGTGGCCATCCTCGCGGCGCCTTGGGTCTGGAGCCTGTGTAACGGCCGCTGGGCCCTTCGCTTCCTGGAGACCACGGAGTGGCATCACGTCCGCTACACGGCGCTTGCCGTCGCCGTCGTCCTGGCGGCGGGAGTGATCGGGTACGCAAGGCTGGGGACCTGGCTGCGGTCCCGAAGGGAAGGCCCATTCCTGCTCGCCACAGTCTGGGTCGCGGCCGCGGTCGGCTGCGCCGCGGGCATGCGCGACCTATCGGCCCGGATGGACCGCATCCCCTCGCCGATCAGCCGCGAGGAGGCCGAGACCATCTGGTACTGGATCCGCCAGGTCGGTCCCGAGGACGGAGTCCTCGCCGCCTACGAGGTCACGGCCCCGCTCTCCTCCCGCAAGCGGCTCTACAGCTACGTCATGGACCAGAACAAGCCCGCGGGCTTTCCCAGCCTTGGGCCGGAGTTCCAGTGGCTCTTCCTGGAGAACCGGGCGATCGATGTCAAGGTCTTCCTCGACCAGGGCTTCGAGCCCGTGCACCGGGGTGCGTTCCTGACCGTCCTCCGTCGCGTTCCGCGGGTTTCGAGCCCGAGCCGAGACCTCGGGACCGACGCTCCTCGTCCGGGGGCCTCATGATGATCCAGACTCGCATCGGACTTGCCGCGGCCCTGGTGATCGGCGCTTGCTGCACGAGTCGAACCTCGCTCGCTCAGGCGCCGACGAGCGATGCCATCGGAATCAGCGGGACCCGGTGGGATTCGAACTGGATCGCCGCCTTATTCCGACTCACCCTGCCCGACGGCCAGCCGGGGGTCGCGACAGCGCTCTTCCCCTACCGCTGAAGAGCGAGAGGGCGCGTCGCGACCCGAGACCTCGGCAACCCGCGTCAGGGGCGATCCAGGTCCGCCTCGTGACGCGGCGGCCCCGTCGGGTCCGCAGGAGCCTGCGGCGCGGCCCCCGCGGCGGTCGCGGCCCTGACTTTCGACTGTCCGGTTGCGGTCATGGCCCAGGGCCTGCTGGCCTGCGTGTCGAGATCGTAGCCGCCGTTCAGGGCGATGATCGACTGTGCGTCGGTGCGGCGCTCGCCTGCATCGACCGTGACGATCGTCCGGCCGGCCTCGAATTCCGCCTGGTAGTAGTTGGCCTCGTCCTGGGGATACGATTCTCCCGTCAGGGATCCGAGCAGCCCTCCCACCGCGGCGCCGCCGGCGGTATTGGCCAGGAGGGCGGCAAGGGTGCCCCCCGCGATCACCGGCCCGATGACCGGGATCATCCCCGACACAATCCCCAGCCCGACCAGGCCTCCGAGCGAGGCGCCTGCCACCGCACCGGCCACGGCACCCGCGGACGAAGCCGTCGCGCGCTCCGTGGTCGCGGGTTCGCCTCCCGCGGTCGCGGATGCCGACGGCGCGGAAACGTCGCCCTCGGAACCGCGTCCCGCGATGCCGATCCGGTTCTCGGGGAACCCGGCATTGTACAGGTCCCTGATCGCTGCCGTCGCGTGATCCCGATCCTCGAAAACGCCGATGACCGTGGAACGCGTCGCTCTCGTCGTGGCCATGATTAACATCCCCGTGAAACGCTCAACCGGCGTGCTTGACCCCACCCTCTCCCGCTGCCCGCGCCCGCAGGATGATTCTTCGTGCAAGCCCGGTGCCGCAGTGGGCCCGGCCGGCCGTGGAGGGTGAGGCTTCGGCCCGAAAGCTCATGCGGAATGGCCGTGGCATACGTCACTCCGAGGGGCTCGAGAGCCGGCGGATTCCGTCGCCGGGGACAATTTTTCGGTTTTTTCCAGTCCCGCGCGAACACATTTCTGCGATAGGATGTCTACTGACCAGACTCCAGGTCCTGGCGTTGTCGTCCGGGCAACGCCGAGGGTTCGCCTGTTCCCCGACCAGGAGCCATCCATCGCGGCCGGGCACGGTGCCCGGTCGCATCGAGATCTCGGGAGCCAGACCGGAGCCCATGACTCGGTAAACGATTCGAATACAGGGCGTCCCGGAGACGTCCTACTCCCCGTGAGGCCTGATCCGCCAGCCCGCCACGTGTCCCGGCTTCATACCCCGGGACGTCTCTGGGCGAGAAATCCCGGGCGGATCACGGAACCTCACTCTGCGATCCCGCCTTCCAGGCGGATGTGAGGGTCTTGCCATGTTGAACCGCACGAACCTGACGCTGTCGGCACTTTCGAACCGGCTGAATCTCGGGACGCGGTCGCTCGCTCTCAATGCGGGCGTCAACGATGGCGACCAGGCCCTGCGCATCCGTCACCTCCATCATGACGTCATGCGTGACAGAATGGTGTGGTCCGTCGTAGTACCCGTACCCACCGGGGAACGCGACATTCCGCCCATTCCCGGCTCGATTCTCCCCGTGCAGCAGCGATGCCTCATCGAGGCTGCCGCCCGGGAATCGAGTCGCCCTGCCTGCCCGCCATTCGTGGTCCCCGCGCCGGGCCAGCCCTCGTTTTTAGGCGAGGACTCGCTCGGTCAAGGTTCACGCGGGTCCCGATCCATGCGTCCGGCCACCGCCAGGCCCGGGCCCGCGCGAAAGCGCAGTCCCGGCCGCAGCCTGCGGACGGCCGGGTATGAGGGTTCGGGCCCGTGGTACGCCGCGAGGCGAGCAGCAGCAGGGTTGGCGCCGGCCGCGGCTATCACGGCGGCCGGCACCGGGGGCTGAGTCCCGACCGTAGGGCACAGCACCGTGGCTGCGGCGTCTCGGGCCCGGGACCCACCCGGCGGTCCCGGTTTCGACGACCGCGCACACGCACTGACACCGTCGCCGCGCTGGGACGAGCACCCGCGGGACGATCCGATCCGGGACACCGATCCGGATGGTCGTCGCCGAGGCCGCTCGACTGAAGTGCAGGGCGTTTCGACGTTCATGATGCAGTCCCGATGACCTCCGTGATTCGAGCGCCGTGGGAGCGGTGCGTGACGCGGAGAGCGATCGGGCCAATCCCCTAGGTGGGGAAGGTGGGTCCCGTGGTGATCTTGGAGAGGGACGAGACGGAAGCGCGGGCTCGGGGCTGGACCGAGGTGGCCACCCTGGTGCTGCGGGCGCAGGCCGGCGACCGCGAGGCATTCGGCCGGCTGGTCGAGCAGTTCCAGCCGACGGTGCGCGCCATCGCCATGCGGCGGCTGGGGCACGCCAGCGAGGCGCTCGAGCTGACGCAGGAGGTGTTCCTCCACGTCCTCCGGCGGATCCACCAGCTCCGGGAGCCGGAGCGGTTCGCCGGCTGGCTGCGCCAGGTGACGGTGCGGATGGCGATCAACCGGGCGACCCGCCGGCTGGCGCCGCCGACGGTCGAGGCCAGCATCCTCGAGGGGGCCAGCGGCCGGGTGGATGAGCCGGTCGAGACGCTGATCCTGAACGAGCGGGCCGAGCGGCTCCGGGAGGCGCTGGGCCGTCTCAAGGCCCTGGATCGCGAGACCCTGATCGCCTTCTACATCCGGGGACTGTCCCTGGTGGAGATGGCCGAGGAGCTGGAGGTCCCGCTGGGAACCATCAAGCGGCGGCTGCACACCGCCCGGCGGCGGCTGCGACTGGAACTCGAGGGTGCGGTGGCGGACGCCGACGAGTGGACCGACGGTCAGAACGCCGACGAGGCCGACGACGAGCTGGAGTGCGTCGGGGCCGGAGTCACGTCCGCCCGGTGGTGACGCCCCGCCGCGACGACAACGCGCCTGATGTCCGATTTCGGATCACGCAGGCGGCCCATTCACGGCCTCGCGATCGGCAAGACGCCGGTCACGAGGCCGTCGTCGTCTCGGCCGGTCGATCGCGCGGCTGCATCCTCTCGCGTTCGTACGCGGCCTGCTCGCGGAGGTACGCCCTGGCCCGGTGCTCCAGCCTCAGGTGGCCCAGCCAGGAGAACGCGATGATCGGGAGGAAGAGGATCGCAACCACCAGGAAACCGATATCCGGCCGGCCGAAGGCGGAGAAGAGCGCGAGGAAAGCCAGGGCGATCAGCCCCGGGACGAGCGTCAGGCCCCAGGTTGCCCTGCGGTAGCGGGCGAGTTGCTCCTCGATCGGCTCGACGCCCAGTTGAAGCCGGCCGAGCTTGCGCGCCCACTCCCGCTGGCGCAGCCGCCAGCGCGTCTCCGGGTCCGGGTGCTGGCCTGTCACATCGGTGTCCATCGTCCACCTCTCCGGGACCGAAAGCCCCTCGCTCGGCGGGGGACCACGCCGGTCACTCGTGGTATTCTAGATCCGGTGGCAGCCCACGTAAACGAACCGACCGCGGATCCGCCGCTGCGCGGCACCTCCTCCCGGCGGCAGAAGCAGTATTCGAACCCTCTCCGGTGGGAGAGAGTGGCCGGCAGGCCGGGTGAGGGTCGATGGAGGCCGGCGCAGCCGAGAATGGAACGGCTCCGCGCCAGAACCCCGCATCAAGGAAAGAGGGCCCATGAACACCCCGCACTCCGTCCGGCTGTGCGTCCTATTGTCGGCGCTGCTCTCGGGGGCCGCCAACTGGCGATCCGCGGGGGCGCAGGAAGTACCTGCATCCCCCTCGAAGTCGATCGTGGCGGCCTTGCGGCCATTCGTGGACAGTCACTCCCTGGCCGGGGCCGTCACGCTCGTGGCCGACAAGGACCGGATCCTCGGCACGGATACCGTGGGCTCCGCGGATCTCGAGGCGGGCAAGCCGATGGCTCCGGATGCGCTCTTCTGGATTGCCTCGCAGTCGAAACCGATCACGGCCGCGGCATTCATGATGCTCGTGGACGAGGGGAAGGTCGCGCTCGACGATACGGTCGAGAAGTACCTGCCGGAGTTCCGCGGCCAGTGGCTGGCGGCGGAGCAGGACGGCAGCCACGTGGTCCTGAGGAAGCCCGGGCGTCCGATCACGGTTCGCGACATCCTCAGCCACACCAGCGGACTTCCGTTCGCGTCGGCCGCCGAACGGCCCACCCTCGATCTGCTTTCCCTCCGCGTCGGTGCGTTGACCTACGCGATGTCTCCGCTCCAGTTCGAGCCGGGAAGCAGGTATCAGTACTCGAATGCCGGCATCAATACCGCGGGCCGGCTCATCGAAGTGATCAGCGGCATGCCCTACGAGGACTTCCTCGCCGCCCGCCTGCTGGTCCCCCTGGGGATGAAGGATACCACCTTCTGGCCGAGCTCCCCGCAGCTCCGCCGGCTGGCGAAATCGTACAAGCCGAATCGTGAGGGCAACGGGCTGGAGCCGACCACAATCACCCAGCTCAAGTATCCTCTCGACGACCCCAAACGCCAGCCCATGCCGGCGGGCGGCCTCTTTTCCACGGCCGGCGATCTCGCTCGATTCTGCCAGATGATCCTCAATCGCGGGGTATTCCAGGGCAAGCGGCTGCTGTCGGAAAAGGCGGTGGCCGAGCTGACTCGCAAGCAGACTCCCAACCAACTCAAGGACGGTTACGGCCTGGGATGGGCCACATCCGGGGGCTCGTTTGGCCACGGCGGTGCCTACGCAACCAACATGACCATCGATCGCGACCGAGGGCTGATCTACGTCTTCATGGTCCAGCACGCGGGTTTTCCCGGCAACGGCGGCCAGAGCTTCGAGGCGTTCAAGAAGGCCGCGGAGAAGGAGTTCGGCAAGCCGGGCGGGTGAGCTCGGGACGAGGTCGGCCGGCAATCGCACGAGAATTCTCGGAGAAAGTTGTATGGCATCGCCGAGTCGCCGCATGTCAGGGGTGGAGCACCGATCTCCAGCCCACTTGCGAACGCCCGGGGAGTGAACCATGGCCGCGGGAGAATCACGTCCGCTCGCCCAGCAACTGGAACGGCTCTGGAGTTCCGGAACCGTCTCCGGCCTGAGCGACGCGGAGCTGGTCAAGCGGTTCACCGGCTCGAAGGGACCGGCGGCCGAGCAGGCCTTCGAGGCGCTGCTGGGCCGGCACGGACCGATGGTCCTGGGCGTGTGCCGTCACATCCTGAGGCGGCCGCAAGACGTGGACGACGCCTTTCAAGCAACCTTCCTGGTGCTGGTCCGCAAGGCCGGTTCCATCCGGGTGGACGAGTCACTCGGCCCCTGGCTCTATGGGGTGGCCTACAAGACGGCCACGCGGGCCAGGTCGAAGGTGGCGCGCCAACGCCTGGAAGACATGGACGACCTGGAAGCCACGGCGGCCGACGCTGCCGGCGGGGCCTTCGCGTGGGAGATCCGGCCCATGCTCCATGAGGAGCTGAACCGGCTTCCCGAGAAGTACCGCTCGCCCATCGTGCTCTGCCACCTTGAAGGGCGAAGCCACGAGGAAGCCGCACAGCTGCTCGCGTGGCCGGTCGGCACGCTCAGCGGCCGGCTGTCGCGCGGGCGTCAACTCCTGAGAGATCGGTTGGAGCGACGAGGTTTGACGGCTTCGGCCGGCTTGCTCGCCGCCCGATTCCCGGGCGACGCCCTGCCGCCTCTGCCGGCCAGCCTCACCCAACTGACGATCCATTCCGCGCTCGGCTCCGGCGCGGGCCCATCCGTTTCCACCTCGGTCCTGACCCTGACCCAAGGAGTCCTGAACGCCATGTTCATCCACAGCCTGAAGAAAGCGGCCCTGATCCTCGTCGCCGTCGCCGCCGTATCCGGCGCCATCGGTCTTCGAACCGGCTGGCTGCCCGCCGCCGCCCGCGCCGAGGAGAAAGGCGCCCCCCCGCGGCAGGCCGAGGCCGGGACGACAATCCCAGGGGTTCCTGCCGCACCCGTGCAAGGCCAGAGCACCGCATTTCCACAGGTACCGCCGGCCGGGCCAGCGTTCGGTCAGATGACGGGGTACACGCCGCCCAAGAACTCTCCCAGCATGGCAGATATCCGCGATCCCATCCCGGTTTTCCGGTCGTCTTCGATCATCCTGGTCGAAAACCCCGACGGGAAGGGCTTCGCCGCGATGAGCACAGAGACGGAAGACGGCGAGTGGAAGCGTTATGAATTGCCGCCTGGCCAGAAGGCGACCCCGATCGCGGGGATTGATGTACTGGCCCTGTTGATGAAGGGCGAGTCCATCAACGAAGTCGCAGCCTTCAGCCCCAGGACGGGGGAATGGGCCTCGCGGCGCCTGCTCAAGCCGATTAATGAGCAGATCTGCCCGATCATCGGACCCGGCGAAGCCCTCTACCAGGAAGGCAACAACTTCTACGCCTTCAGTGCCCAGGCGGGGCGTTGGGACGTCCTCAGTCTGCCCGAAGGAGAGAAGCCTCGTGCCTCGTGCTCTCCCACCGACATCACCGTGCAGCAGGGGGACCGGATCTACGTCTTTCCTCTCAAGCTGGCGAAGTGGTCCAAGGGAATCGCCATGAAGCCGCTCAGGACCCAACCCAAACCCGCGGCGGAGCCCCGGCCGTGATGCGGCGACCTCACGGCGCCCGTTGATCCGGAGCGCGAAAGCCCCGTGGAAAGGGACATGTCCCGGTCCACGGGGTTCTCTTCGCGCCGCGGGAGGTGGTCAGCGATTGTCAGGCAGACGAGCGGGCCCGGCGCCTGACCTTCCCTCTGACGTACGCCATCGCCGTCAGGCACGCCAGCGCGAGCGCACCGGTCGAGGGCTCCGGCACCGTCGAGATCACCCCGGCGCCGTCGGCGTAGAACTCACCGATGCCCGAGGTGCTGTAGGAGTAGAGGACGATGAGGTTGGGATCGCCCGACGCGGACGAGACGGAGAGCGTTTCCCACGCGTTGGTGGTCGAGCTCACGGTATAGTCCAGGAGGGTGCTGCCGAAGCCTGCGTAGAGGGCCAGGATGACCGGACCGTTCAGCGCGTAGACGTCGACCGACGCCGACCCGCCGGGCTGGACCGGGAAGACCTGCTGGAGGCCGTTGAAGAAGCTGTTGACTGGGTCGCCGGTGTTCGACACCGATGTGAGATGGATCATGAAACCGCTGCCGTTGGGGTCGGTGCTCGGCAGGAGTTCCGTGCTCGTCGTCGCGTCGCGGCTGTTGAACAAGGTCCAGTCCTCGGCCGACGAGGGCCCGAAAACCGACGCCCCGCTGATCGAGGCGGGATAGTTCGGCGGGGGCAGACCCGGCGTGGGTATGTCGAAGCCGCCGTTCGTCACCAGACTGGCGGAGCAGGGCAATGGCGCGGTCAAGAGGATGAACGTAAAACCGAACAGCAAGCGACCGGTTCGGTGCTGATGTCGCATGATGACGCTCCTTGACAAGCGAACCCGTGTAGGTGAACGCGGCCCTGAGGGACCGGTCCAGTCTGAGGATAGGATCGAAACGAGACAACCTTAAATCCGCGATCAGCGCTCTCCACCGCGTTGAGAGCAAAAGAAGACCACACTGCTGCGGCACGGCCAGAATAAGGAGCGTTGGGCTTCGGCAAGGGTCCGGCTCACCCGCCGCTGACGCTAGATCAGCTCCCGCGGCCCCCGGACCAGGTCGAGCGCCTACTCGGGGCCGATTCGATCGAACTCGAACTTCTGAAGCTCGGCGACGAGCGGGGCGGGCATGGCCGCGAAGAGGCTGCCCTGGATAGCGCGGCCGGAATTCATCCGGGCCATCATGCCCGCGCCATAATCAACATTCAGAATATGATTGATTCGCAGAGCTTGATCGAGCAAGATGCGATTTGTCGGCGGCTTGCCGACGATGGCATGGCTGGTCGCCGTCAAGGTTGCCCTGCCGGTGCAATCACCCAGGCGTTCGAGGGGCATCCTTCGATCGAGTCCGGATCGGGCAGATGCCGGGGTCGGGTTCCCGGCGCGCACGCCCGAACATTCCAAGACCACAGGAGGAGTGCCGTGATGATCCGCGCCTGGAGATTTGGCGTGTTGTCGATGACCGTCCTCGGTCTCGTTCTGGCGACGCGGGACGCGGCGACGGCCGGCCCGCTCGACCCTTCCGCCTTCGCGACGCAGGGGATGTTCCCCACAGCCCCGGGCGATTACACGATCTGGCTAGGCCCGGGTTCCGCCGAACTGAGCGGGCCGGGCGGAATGTTCGTCGCCGTGACCTACCAGGACTCGCCCGGCCATTTCGTCTCGGTGTTTGACTTCGACTCGATCAACCTCACCAAGAGCGTCAACATCTCGACATCCAGCGCGCCAGGTAGCTATCCGGTGGTGTTCCTGTCCAGGGGCGACGCCATCATCTCCGGGACGCTGGACGTGAGTGCCGGGGGGCAGGCGATGAACGTGAGTGCCCTGAATGGGCCCGGTGGGTATGCGGGAGGTTACTACCCGGACAACGGCCCGGGTGGTGGCTTATCGGGTCCGTCGGGAGATCTACACGGGACAATCCTTGGAGTCAGCGGGGGCGGAGGAGGCGGCTTCGGCGGCCCCGGTAGCTCCGGTTCCGCCGTCACCGTCCCGCCTTCTCCCCCAGAGATCCCCTTCCCAACTGTCATCCCCGGCGGGGCCGGCGGTCATGCATATGGAGACATTACTCAACAACTCGTCGGGGGCAGCGGGGGCTCGGTGAATCCCGATGCCGTGGGCACAGCCGGCGGAGGAGGAGGTGCAGTCGAGATCGGCGCCGCCGGCCACCTGACGGTCGACGGCAAGATCGTCGCCGACGGCGGCATTGGCGAGGGAGTAAGTGGGGGCGGTAGCGGCGGGGCGATCTTCTTGCATGCCGCCTCGGTCGACATCACGGGCAGCCTGGAGGCCCTCGGAGGCTCTGGGGGCCCGGGCAACACCAGCGGCGAGCCGCCCATGGGGGCAGGCGGTTCGGGAGGAGGCGGGCAAATCGCGATCCTTTACAGCAGCTCGTACTCCAACCTGGGAACCGTCGACGTCGGCAACGGGATCTTCACGGCCAGTGCCGTCCCAGAACCGTCGTCGCTGATCCTGCTGGGGACCGGCCTGCTCGGCGCGCTCGGCCTGGGCCTCGCCACGAGGACCCACAAGGCGAACGCCAGCCTGTAGGCCGGCGAGTCGCCGTCGGTGATCCGACGGCTTCGTCGGACGATCCCCGACCGACCTCCTCAGTTTCCCTCTACATGGCCAGTTCCCTGAGGCGCCTGATCAATGCGAGCGCCTGATCAGGGCTGAGCTGGTCCAGATCGACCATCCTGAGCTCATTCAGGAGAGGCTCGGGCAGGGCGGCGAAGAGACTGCCCTGGAGGGCGCGGCCGGTCTTCACCCTGCGGCGGATCGGGCCTTCGGGGGGGCCCGGGTCGGGACCGTGCTGCTTCTCGAGGAAGGCGAGGATCTCGCGGGCCCGGTCGAGGACGGCCGAGGGCACGCCGGCAAGCCGGGCCACGTGGATCCCGTAGCTCTGATCGGCGCCCCCGGGGACGATCCGGTGCAGGAACACGATCTCGCCCGCGTTCTCGCTCACCGCCACGTTCGCGTTGCGGAGCCTGGCCTTGGTCTTCTCGAGCTCCACCAGCTCGTGATAGTGCGTCGCGAAGAGGGTACGGCAGCCGACCTCGTCGTGGATGTGCTCGGTGACGGCCCAGGCCAGCGAGATGCCGTCGAAGGTGCTGGTGCCGCGGCCGATCTCGTCGAGGATGACCAGGCTCCGCGGCGTGGCGTTGTTCAGGATGTTCGCGGTCTCGGTCATCTCGACCATGAAGGTGCTCTGGCCGCGGCTCAGCTCGTCGGTGGCCCCGACGCGGGCGAATAGCCGGTCCACCACGCCGAGTCGGGCGCGCCTGGCCGGCACGAAGCTGCCGATCTGGGCCAGGATGGCGATGAGTGCGACCTGGCGAATGTACGTGCTCTTGCCGGCCATGTTGGGGCCGGTGATCAGGAGGATCGACCCGGCTTCGGGGCCGAGCCGGACGTCGTTGGGGACGAAGTCCCCCGCCGGGAGCAGGGCGTCGAGCACCGGATGCCGCCCGGCCTCGACCTCGAAGACCGGCTCGGCGACCAGCGCGGGCCGGCAGTACCCCTGGCGGGCGGCCAGCTCCGCGAGCGCCGCGAGGACGTCGACCTGCGCCAGCACCGATCCCGCCTGGATCAGCCGGGGCGCATCGGCCGAGACCCGGTCGCGCAGGGTGCTGAAGAGCTCATATTCGAGCGCGTTGGCGCGCTCGTCGGCCGTGCGGACCTCGTTCTCGAATTCCTTCAGCTCGGCCGTGTAGTATCGCTCGGCGTTCTTGACGGTCTGCTTGCGGATGTACTCGGAGGGGATCTCGCTGCGCTGGGCCTGGGCGTGGGTGATCTCGATGTAGTAGCCGAAGACCGAATTGAACCCGACCTTGAGGCCGGCGATCCCCGTCCTGCGGACCTGCTCGGCCTGGTACCGGGCGATCCAGGACTTGCCGTCCTTCGAGACGGACCTGAGCCGATCGAGCTCGGGGTGGTAGCCCGGCCGGATCAGGCCCCCCTCCTTGAGGGTCAGCGGGGGATCGTCCACCAGCGCCGCCTCGATCGACGCGCGGACCTCGGGGCAGAGCTCCAGGGCCGCCTCGAGCTGCGCCAGCCGAGGAGAGCGCCGGGCGGTGAGCCTCGCCTTGAGCTTCGGCAGCAGGGCCAGGGTCCGGCCGAGGGCCGAGAGGTCGCGCGGAGTGGCACGGCCCGTCGCGACCCGCGCCGCCAGCCGCTCCATGTCGTAAGCCTCGCCCAGCAGCGCGCGGACGTCCGAGCGAAGGCCGCCGTCGCCGACCAGCTCCTCGACGCCGGCCGAGCGCTCGGCGATCAGCTCGTCGGAGGTCAGGGGCGAGGTCAGATAATCCGACAGTAGCCTCGCCCCCATGGGCGTGATGGTCCGGTCGATGACGTGGAGCAGCGAGCCTTCGCGCTTCGCCTCGCGGAGCGTGCGCGTCAGCTCCAGGCTGCGGCGCGTCATCTCGTCCAGGCCCAGCGTATCGGCCTTGCGGTAGGGGGCCAGCCGGATCAGATGCCCCAGCGATGACTTCTGTGTCTCACGGAGGTAGGCCACCAGGGCCCCCGCGGCCTGCACCTCGAGGGCACGATCGTCCACGCCGAAGCCGTCCAGCGTGGTGGTGGCGAACTGATCGAGGAGCACCTTGCGGGCTTGCTCGGGCTGGAAGTCCCACGACGGGCGGATGGTTACGGCCAGCCCGGAGCCGGCCCGCAGCGCCCGCAGCCAGGGCGCGTCGACGCTCAGCTCCGAGACCAGGGTCTCGGCGGGATTCAGCCTGGCCATCTCATCGGCGAGCTCGTGGCGGGCAAGGCCCGTCAGCGAGAACCGGCCGGTGGAGAGCTCGACCCAGGCCAGGCCGAGCCTGTTGCCCGACTCCACGATCGCGGCGAGATAGTTGGCCGTGCGGGGATCGAGCAGGGCCTCGTCGGTCAGGGTCCCCGGCGTGACCACCCGGACCACGTCGCGCTTCACCAATCCCTTGGCCAGGCGCGCGTCTTCGACCTGCTCGCAGACCGCGGCACGCAAGCCCGCCTGGACGATCTTCGCCAGGTAGGAATCGAGCGCGGGGTGAGGGAAGCCGGCCATCGGCACGGCCTGGTCGCCCTTGTCCCGGTCGCGGGTGGTCAGCGCGATCCCCAGCAGCGCCGAGGCGCGTTCGGCATCCTCGCCGAACAGCTCGTAGAAGTCGCCCATGCGGAACAGGAGCAACGCGTCGGGATCGCGCGCCTTGAGCTCGCGATACTGCTGCATCATCGGCGTGAGGGTCGCATCGGTCATGAGACGTGCAAAGGGACAGAGCCGGGCCCGGCCTCCGGAACCCCCGCCTCGGGCACGGGCGGCGTCGCTCGCGGATCCGGACGGTCCAGCGCCTGAAGATCACGGGCACCGAAAAGAAGGACGGCCCGCCGCCACGAGGGAGCAGGCCGCCGGCTTGGATCGGTGGACTCGGGGCCGCGCGCTGGCAGGGAGGGGAAGGACGTTACGGGCCGCACTCAGAACTTGTCGAGGGCCGCTTGCTCCTCGGCGTAAATCTCGAAGACCTGGTCCAGCCGCGTGATCCGGAAGACCTCCAGGAGGTCGGGATGAATGCAGCAGAGCTTCAACTTTCCCTTGACCGCCGTGACCTTCTTCTTGAGGTTGATCAGCTTGCCGAGTGCGGCGCTCGAGAGATACTGGACGTTACCGAAATTGAGCAGCAAATTCTTGTGACCTTCACTCTCCACCAAGCTGTAGAGCTGCTCGCCCACTTCCTGGATCTGCTCCTCGGTCACGATCTTGGTATCGACGAAACTGACGACCGTCACTCCGTCGACGTTTTCCAGCCGGAGGAGACGGCGAGTGCCTTGCGACATCGGGAAACTCCTGTCGAGGACGGGAACCGCACCGAACCCGGGCAACCTTGTCTGTACAGGCCGGTCCCGCACGCGGGCCTCTCAGGCGCAGCACCGGTATGCATGGAAGAACCCACCGAGGCGAGAACCCTGCGTTCACACCACACTTACCAGAAAGCGCCGAGGAATCAAGGGTCTCCCGGGAAAAGACGTTCCGGCAAGCGAGGGGCGCCGAAATGGCGGGCTGCGCCCCGCTCAAAACTTGTCCAGCGCCTGCTGCTCTTCCGGGTGGATCTCGAAGACCTTGTCCAGCCCCGTGAGCTTGAAGGGCGTCATGAGATCTGGATGGATGCAGCAGAGCTTGAGCTTCCCCTTCGCCGCGTCCACCCGCTTCTTGAAACCGACGAGCTTGCCGAGCACCGTCGATGAGCAGTACTGGACCTTGCCGAAGTTCAGCAGGATCTTCTTCTTGGCGGCATCCTCGGCGATCGCGTACAACTGTTCACCGACCTCCTGGATCTGGTCCTCCGTCACGATCTTGGTGTCGGTGAAGCTGACAACGAGCACGCCGTCAACATTTTCCACGAGGATTCTGGGGGCACGGCCCTGTGACATGATCGAGCTCCTGATGAACGCATGGTGGACGACGGACTACCGAGCCCGCAGGCCCGCCCCGCCGGGGATCCGGGACGGACCAATCATAACTCTCACCATGATACGCACACAGCGGCGATTCTTGGAAACCCAGCCGCACGGCCCCACCGATTTCGGGTCGCCGGGCTCCCGCCCTCGAGCCCCGGGGTCCTTGGGCCCGGCCCCCGACCGCGAGGGAGATGGGCACCCCGGCTCGGGCAAACCGGTTGCCAACTTCCGGGGGGGCTGGCCGGGCGGATAGAATGGGACTCGTCGGCCGGATTGGCGGTGCTCGGAGGTCCGACACCGGCTCCGCGTTGATCCGGACCGGCCACCAGGCCGAGGAGTCGCCATGCCGCCCGCGGTGGAAAGCTTCCCGAACCAGTTTCCGAGCCGAGAATATGAGATCGAGATCACCTGTCCGGAATTCACGGCGGTCTGCCCGAAGACCGGGCAGCCCGATTTCGGGACCATCGTGATCGCCTACGTCCCGGCGGCGACCTGCCTGGAGCTGAAGAGCCTGAAGCTCTACCTCTTCGGCTTCAGGGATCGCGGCATCTTCTACGAGCACGCGGTCAACACGATCCTCGACGACCTCGTGGCCTCTTGCCGCCCGGTCCGCATGAGGGTCATCGGCCAGTTCAACCCCCGCGGCGGCATCACGTCGCGGATCACGGCAACCTACGAGGCGGCCCGGACATGAACCGGCCCTCGGCCCCGGCCGAGGCCGGACCGGGGTCGAGTCGATCCCCATCACGAGCGGGGGAGAGGAGGCCTCATGAAACCTGGCATCTTGACGCTCACGACGGATTTCGGAATCGGAGGGCCCTACGTCGCGGCGGTGAAAGGGGTGGTGCTGGGACTGGCCCCGGGGACCCAGGTCGTCGACGTCTCCCACACCATCGCGCCGCAGAACATCCTGGAAGGGGCCTTCGTGCTCGCCGGTATCGTCGACGCGTTTCCCGCCGAGACCGTCCACCTCGTGGTGATCGACCCCGGCGTGGGTTCCGATCGCAGACTGGTCGCGGTGAGGCTGGCGGACCAGTGGTTCGTGCTCCCCGATAACGGCCTGATCACCGGCGTCGCTCGAAACCGTCCCCCGGGAGCGGCCTGGGAAATCACGAGCCCGACGATCCGCCGCTCGGTGGTCTCCGAGACGTTCCACGGCCGGGACATCCTCGCGCCGGCCGCCGCCCACCTGCTCCTCGGCGGTGCCCCGGAAGACCTTGGCGCCCCGGTCGCAAAGCTGGACAGGCTGAGGAACTTCGACCCCACACCCGACGATTCCGGCTTCGTGGGGGAGGTCATCTTCCGGGACAACTTCGGCAACCTGATCACCAACCTGAATGCGGCCCACCTGGCCGAGTGCCCCGCAAGCGCCTGGGTGGTCGAGATCGCAGGGGAGCGGATCGAGGGCCTCTCGCGCACCTACTCCGAGAGGCCCGTCGGCGCCACGATGGCGCTGGTGGGCAGCTCGGGATGGATCGAGATCGCGGTCGTCAACGGCGATGCGGCCAGGCTGCTCGCCGCCGGCGCCGGCACCACCGTCTGGTTCCGGAGGAATGAGACTTCCGCCTGAGGGCGCCGCTCGCGATGATGGTAGCCGGCGTGGTGGAAGTCACATCAGTCGCGGTTTTCCCGTTCGTTCGCCCCGGGACCTGGTGGAGGCGCGACCCTCGATGATCGGCAACTCGCCTAGCTCGACGCCGATGACACCGTTGCCCGATCCACCCGCGTCCCCCGGCGAGGGCGATGGGACCGAACCGGTCCGTGCGCCTGCGTCGGCCCGGGAAGGAAACGAACTCACCGGACCCGAGTCTGCAAGCGCCGACGACCTGGGGCTGCTGCTCAGCGACCCCGACCCGTTCCTGAGCGACGAGGCGGCGCCGGACCTCCAGCCCGGCCCCCGGGATGGAGGACGGGATCCGCTCGACCTGCAGGACCTGCCCGCGAGTCCGGCCGACGCCCCGATCCGCGCCGACGAGGGTGGCCTGGCGACCCCGCTGTCGTCGGAGAACGAACTGGTCCTGCCAGTCAAGTTCTCACCGTGCCCGGACCTGCTCACGCGGTCCACCTCGGATTCGGTGGCGAGCGAACCATCGGCTCCTGCGCACCCGCAGCCGACGGAGCTCGAGGCTGACGAGCGCCGCCGCACTTCCTGGTGGCAGATCCTCGTCGCCAGCTATGCGAGTGCCGTGACCCTGGCGCTCATCTGGATCCTCCTGACCGGGCGGGGACTTCGGCCCCGGAACCCGGCGCCGGAGCCGAGCGATCCGGCCGGCCAGCTCGAGCTTAGGCGACCAGGTCCGAGCCGCCCGGGCAGGCCCGCGCCCCCCCTCCCCGCGCGGAACGTGGCGGCGCTGGGAACGGTGATCCGCGTCGGAGACCTCGAGGTGGAGGCCCGGTCCGTGACTCGCCGCTCGGTGGACCTCGTGCGGCTGGACGGGTTCACGGGCGAGACGCGGCAGGTCGAGGGCGTCCTTGTCCTGAGCCTGGTCCTGGCGAATCGCTCGGCGGACCAGCCGCTCCACCCCCTCGAGCCGTCGTTCGTCCGCGACTCGAGCCAGGCCGACGATCAGTCTTTCCTCGAGACGGCTGACGGCCGACGGATCTCGACGTTGCACCTGGCGACCGAGAGCGAGTGGTCGGTCGCCGACCAGCACTTCCCGACCCTCCAGCCCGGCGAAGCCGCCGAGACCATCGTCGTCAGCGAGCCCGTCCAGCCGGGGGACCTGTCGGGGACCCTCACCTGGCACGTCAAGCTCCGCACAGGCACATACCAGACCGACGTACTCGGAGTTCGATTCACCGCGGCCGACGTGAGGGATTAGCCTCCAACTTGTGATCGTTCCCGCCGCGAGTCCAAACATGAATCTTTTACCAAGTTGCCGACAGTAAACTGGTCACTTCCGGGTAGCGAACGACTCCGATCGTGCGCTTCTACTGCCACCCCGTCGCTTGTAGGTTCGCGTGAATAGTTCCCGATCCGAGAGTTCTCATTGGGAAACCGGCATAGTTTGCCCCGTTCCGCGACCGAAAGATCTGGTTGGGTGAGTGGGGCCGACCGCGGAGCAAGCTGCGGGCCTGAGGCACGATTCTGGGTTGGACGGGGGCTGTCTCGACAGCCAGTTCACGCCACCTTCCGTAGAAGAAAGCTCGTGAAGTCCTCTTCGAGACTCCCTGGTTGCCACAGCCGCGCTTGTAGGAAAAGAGTCCTGCTTGCACGGACGGGTGGAGCAGAGGGCGATTTGTAGGGCACTCGATTCGCGCGTCGCTATGCCTCGTTGAAGGCCAGATTCATCAACGGGCCGGAGGACCGGAACTGGACTTTCGACGACCTTTGTTTCCAGCGAGCCACTACCCTCTTCCCATCGGTCGTGTTCAAAGATCGTAAACCACGATTCATAAGCGAGTTAAGAGCGAACCAGGTTCTCTCGAGCGATTGTTCTCCTGCTGTCTTCTTGCGCCTTGGCAACCTGTCTATCATATTAGATAGGGAAGAGCGTCCCGGAGTACCGGCAGCCTGTCGCCTCCGTTCTCACTTTCGAGGTGTTGACATGTGCAACCGTAGCCAATTCTGGTTGCCGTGCGGCTTGGCTTGCGTGGCACTCATTGCCAGCGTTCCCGGGCAGACACTGACGGCTCGAGGGCAGGATGCAACCATGTTCAGTCCAGGCGCCCTGGTCATTCCATGTGGTGTCCTCGACCGTGGTTCAGGTATCGCGTATATCGCCGCGGGCCCGTTGTCCCGGCGTACGATACAAGCCATCGACGTGCGCAGAGGCGGGCGCGTGCTGAGATCGACAATTCCATGCGGCGCCCAACCGTTAGCCGTGGTGGCGGATCGACTTGTCGCCCTGAAGCTTGAAGGGAGGGAAACCGCGTACTCCCTGCGGTTCCTGGTTTTCGAGGCGGACACCGCGAGGCTTGCCGTTCGCTCCGACCCGATCGCACTTCCTGGATGGGTGATTCCCGGCATTGCGCCGGGCCATTCTTTCGACGTTCACGCGGCAGCGACGCGAGACCACGTGCTCGTGCATTGGAAGGCGCAGGACTGGTATTCCGGCGAGCCTGCGCCCGGTGCCGACGTTGAGCGCGAGTCCAGGAAGAGCGCCGAGGGGCTGATCGAGTTTCGCCCGGACACTGGTTCGACGAGCGTCCGATCGCCTGCGGAGGCCACCGCGATATACTCCGCGGCAACCCCCATCCCACTGAAGAATTGGCTTGCCGAGCATCCCGGGAACGAGATCTTTGACGAGCCACGCGATCCACTCGACATGCTTGCCCCCCCGTGGGCCCTGCCCGGCACTCATGCGACGCTTGCCACGCCGACGATGGTCGGCGTCCTCGAGCGCCCGGGCGGCAGATTCTGGAAGAACTGCAGGCTAGCGACCTTCGACCGTCGGAGCATGACGCCCGGACAAACTGTCGCGTTGCCTCCCGGCGACGGGCCGCCGGTTCCGACCCTGGATCGGGGACACCTGCTGATCCGCCCTCCAGCAACCGGGGATCGCCCTGCCGCGCTGTTGCTTGTCTTTTCGCTCGATCGGCTAGAAATCATCGGCGCGTTTTCCTCGGAGCCGAGTTCCACCTCGGCCGAGGCCCGGACCATCTCTGCAGCCATTTATGACCGCGAGGCGTTCGTCCTCACCGAGCGTCGGGCCGGCGGCAGTGGCAAGCCTGCCGCCTTCTTGCGCGTGTTGAGCGAGGTCCGGCTCGACCAACCAGCCGCTGATGGCATTGGTCGCACTGCCTGGGAACGTCCATTGCTCGAGTACGAATTGGACGCCGTCCAATCCGCCGCGCTGGTCACGCCCCCCGTCCCTTGACGGTCCAGAAACAGCCTGACCGTCTCAACAAAGCCGGGACCGACTCCCGGCCTTTTTTTGTTTTGACAATCATGGTCCCGAGCTATGAAATGGCGCCATCGTCATTTCCAATCCAAGGGCAGGTTTGCGTGCACCGACCCTTGACCACTTCCAGGTCTGAGCAGTCGCCATGAGCCTTTCACACCAACGTGAGCCGGAAGAACCAGCGTCGACGGTCGCCCCTGACGAAGAGGCACCGACCCACCAGTATGCGCGGGCACCCGAGCCTCCCGCACGGGAGCCCGCAACAGCCGTTCGGGGGGCCACGGTTGCCGGAGATACCCATCCCAGTTCGCTCGGCGTCATCTTAGCCGCTTTCGCCGGTTTCCTGGCAGGGTTGATCTCGTTGATGGCCTTTCAGCTATCCAGCAGGTCGATCTCGGTAACAATCCCCGCGATCGAGATCCGCCAGGTTGAAGGAGAGCGGAACGCGACTACATCGGAACCGACGTACCAGCCGCATACAAAACCCGATTCGGATTCTCTCCCCGGCGCGAAGTCCCCCCCAGGGACCGAGAGGGATAGGCGGCTAGCGCAACTCGAGCGCCAGGTGGAACGATTGCGTGGCTCCCTGCGAGAGCGCTTCGACTCCGATGAGGCCGAGGAGGAGCTCGATGGAGAGGAAGGGCCGGGGGAACGATGGTGGGGTGGTGGTGGTTTTGGTGGTTTTGGTAGTGGTATGGGTGGCATGGGTGGGCCCGGTGGTGGCATGGGTGGCATGGGTGGGCCCGGTGGTGGCATGGGTGGCATGATGGGGAGCGGCTCACCTCTGGAAAAGTCAGCCTCTCCGCGCGGGTTCCCCGAGTTGCGGTCGAGCGAGAAGGCGATCCTTCGCAGTCCAATCGGCATCGCTCGGGCCCAGGAGCTGGCCGAGCTGACGGGCGTCCCCGCCGAAATCATCCGCAAAAAAACCCCAGAGGAGCTGCGAGAGCTGGCGATGGAGTTGAATAGCGCGGACTCTCCGATCGAGCGTGAGGAGTTTCGCGCGTATCAGGATAGAGATGCTTCAGGGAACACCACGACCCAGTCGCTGGTCAGGGCAGTTCAGGAGACTCAGAAGTCGCGGGAAGGACGGCCCGCCGGGGATACGACCGCGGGAATCCCGACCGGACCCACGGTCAAGACCACGCTCGTCCCGTTCGACGCCGGTTTGGGACCCGGCGAGGCCGGTGGATGGTCGCCGATGGGGCCCTACGACGTCGGGGGCCGGACTCGCTCCATTCTTCTCGTTCCCGCCAAGAGGCCGCACCTGAAGCGCATCTTGTTAGGGAGCGTGGGAGGGGGAATCTGGAGATCCGACGACGGCGGCGTGGGGTTCTTTTCGATCGACGACTTCATGGCCAACCTCGCCGTGACCTGCCTCGCCCGTGACCCGAGCGATCCGAATATCCTCTACTGCGGGACGGGAGAGGGCTACGGCAGCCTCAACAGCCTCCCTGGCGGCGGCATCTTCCGATCGACCGACGGCGGGGACAAGTGGCTGCCCCTGGAAGCGACCTCGAGCAAGGTTGACGGCTCGTTCAACGAGGACTTCAAGTACGTCAATCGGCTCGCGGTCTCGAAGGACGGCAAGACCTTGCTGGCTGCCACCAACACGGGGCTCTTCCTGAGCGAAAGTGCCGAGCGCAAAGATTGGAAACTCTGGGATCTGGGTAGGATGAGAACCACGGACGTGCGGTATCACCCGACGGACAATGACAAGGCTGTCGCGGCATGCTCACAAAAGCCCGACGGCAAGGCGATTGCCTCTGCCTATTACACGGAAGACAGGGGCAAGAGCTGGCACGAGGCGCAACGCTCTTCGGGCTGGACGGGCCGATTGGAGCTGACTTACGCCGCCAAGGACCCACAGATCGTCTACGCTTCGGTCGACATCCGCGGCGGACAGATCTGGCGTTCCGAGGACGGCGGTAAAACCTACAAGCCTCGCAGCTCCCTGGAAGAAGCCCAGGCTTCCGATAAAGCGGCCGCTGCGCCGGGCAGCGGAACTGCTGAGAGCGAGGATAGGCCCAAAGCCGAGAAGGACAAAGGTAAGAAGGAAAAGGACACGTCAACCCGAGTCCGCAAGCCAGCCGGTTACCTGCTTGCGGCCGATCGTCAGAAGTCGCAGGGATGGTACTCCAACACGATCTGGGCCGGCGACCCCAAGAATGCCGACCTTGTGATCGTGGGAGGCGTTGACCTGTGGCGAAGTACGGATGGCGGGAACTCACTCCGTCGTATCAGCTCCTGGACCGTAGACGGATCGGTACACGCCGACCAGCACGCGATCGTCTCGGACCCGGCTTACGACGGCGTGAAGAACTTCGCGGTCTACGTCGCCAACGACGGCGGTTTGTACAAGGCGAAGGACGTCACCACGGTGGGAGACCCCGTCCCGCCGGACAAGCAACCTTTCGTGAACGGCTGGCTGCCATGTAACAAAGGGTACGCCGTGACCCAGTTCACAGGTGCGGCCGCCAACGAACTGGGAGTCATCCTGGCGGGCTCGCAGGACAACGGAACGTTCCGCATGACCCCGGCGGGGGCATATTTTCAGAAAGAGTCCATCTACAGTGGCGACGGAGGGTTTTGCGTGGCCGCTCCCCTCGACTCGAGAGGTCGGAGCGTGTTCTTCGGCGAGTTCCAGAACCTCGGCCTTTTTCGAGTCTTCGACAGCGGTGAGCCGGAGCTCATTAACGGTCAATACTACGTTCAAACGAAGAGCTCCAGCCAGCCCGACCAGTGGCTATGGCGTAACGCGGATCACAGGATCTCCGATCTCTATCCACCCAAGCCCGACATGGTCAACTTTTACGCCCCGATCGCCGGCGACCCCGAGTCCCCGGACCGACTCTACGCCGGAGCAACCTTCCTGTGGCGCTGTGACAATGCGCGCGAACCCTACGATGACAAGGTCAATGTCAACAAGGGCCCGGAGTGGTTCTTCGTGAAAGGTGACGACCTGAAACCGGGCCCCGACCGGAAGAAAGAAGCCTTGATCAGCGCCATTGGGGTCGGGCCGAAGGGAAGCCACATCCTCTGGGTCGGCCACAACAATGGCGCCCTGTTCATGACCGACAAGGCCGACGCCCCCGACCCGACCACTACCTGGATCAGGATGGATGCCCTCAAGGACAGCCCGTTACCGACCGGCCGGTACTGCCACCGCGTGGTCGTCGACCAGGTCGATGCGAAGACCGTCTACGTCGCCTTCGGCGGGTACACCGAGAAGAACCTCTGGGTGACTCATGACGCGGGCAAGACCTGGGCGTGCGCCTGCGGCAACCAGAAAGACAGTAAAAGGGCGCTTCCCCGCGCCCCAGTCCGCGGCCTTGCCATCCACCCCGACCGCAACGACTACCTCTACGCCGCAACGGAGGTCGGCGTGTTCGCCAGCGAGGACGGGGGAAAGACATGGTCGCCCGGCAACGAAGGCCCGGCGAACTGCTCGGTCCAGGACGTGATCTGGGCCGACCGGACGGCAGTTGCCGTAACCCACGGGCGTGGCCTCTTCCGGATCAACCTCAACGATGTCCCTGTCCGAGAATTGGCCGCCGGAGGGCTATGACCGCGTCCCGGAGCGACGGCAGCCTGGCCGGCGGGGAATACCGGCCTGGTGGCCGATGCACACTTTGACATCCGTCCTCGGCGAGCCGGTAAAGCCGATGGACCTGGCCGGGATCTTGCCCCGGCACATCAAGCAGCGGACGGGAATGCATCATACCGATGCACTGGGTCTTCGATTCCTGGCGGCCGAGTAGAGGGTGAGTTACCGATTCCCACCCTGCTGCCCGGGAAGACGCAGGGGATGATCTTGGAGACCGTTCGCGGCCGATCGTCGGATCCTCCTCATCTCCTACGCCGCCTCGAGATCGCATAGGCGGCCGAGCGGGCCTCGAGCAGGGGGTCGTCGGAGGCCTCGATGCCGTCGATGAGGCGCATCGGATCGAAGGCCAGCGCGCGCTGGGCCGCGTCGTTGTCGGCCACGCACGTGTTCACGGACAGGGAGCCCAGGTCTGCGGTGGGCCGGTCGTCGGGCCAGACGGCCGTCGCATCGTTCACCGGGTCTCCCTCGGCCGCGAGCTGGACGACGAGCCGGAACCTGGCGGGGCCCTGCGCAAGCCGTTGTCTCAACTCCTCGATCAGGAAGTTCGCCGGCTTCCTGGAGGCCTCCTCGGCGGTCAGGAACGTCGCGCCCGCCTCGGGGCGGAGCTGGTAGCGGCCGTAACGGCCCTTGCCCTCCTTGTTCGTGAAGAGGAAGGCGTTCACGCCGAAGTAGGGCTCCGTCGCAAAACTGGCGGGCGTCGGCTTCGGGGCGGCGACGACTTTCTTGGCCATGGGATGCGTGCCGAGGAACTGTTCGACCGGGGTCGGCTTCGGCGCGCCGGGTCCGGACGCGGCGACGGCGCGAAGCAGGGCCACGAAGTCCTCGGGCGTCGCGACCGCGAAGCCGTTGAAGGCGTTCGCGACAATATCGGTGGTGCCGTCGGGGAGATGGAATTTCACGGCCATCCCGCGCGGGCCCGCTTCCGGGACCCCGTCGGGGATGTCCGGAATGCCCGTGCTGTCTGAGAACCGGACAGTCACCCGCACGGACTTGCCCTGGAGGTGGGCCGCCCTCGACAGCGTCGCGGCCGTCCCCGAGGGGGTGAATTCGCCCTCGCAGACGATCCCCTTGGCATGCGCCGCCCGGAATCCTGGGCGCTTGCCGAAGAGGGCGTTCAGCGCGTCGACGAGCTGCTCCGGGACGGATTTCTCCGGCTCGTCCGCCCGGGACGCCATGCCCCCGAACAGGGACGCGAGGCCGATCGCCCGGAGGAACTCTCGCCGCCGGTAGGTGCCGGTGATTCTGGCCATCATGGGTTCCCTCTTCGATGGATCGTGCAGGCTCCGGGACGGGCAGGACGCGTCGCATGCAGACGGCCCTCGACTCGAGCTAGGCTCTGTCGGAAAACCCTCGAACTCCGCACTTTCACGGCTGATTTCTCGTGTGAATCCTCCTCGAACCCGCGTTTTCCGACAGAGCCTAGATCCTAGACTCGCGACCGTGAAAGTCAAAGGGATCCCGCGGGAACTGGGGAGATTCACGCGCACGAATCCCGGCCGGCGGCCCCGCTACAGCTCCCCGTCGGGGAGCTTCTTGATGCGGGCCCCGGCCCGGAACAAGACCCAGGCGAGCACGACGACCATCAGCACGATCGCCAGGGTGAGCACGGCCGGGCTGTTGAGCAGCTTTCGCCAGCCGCCGGTCGGGCGGAAGCCGGGGTCGATGGATTCCGGGCCCAGGCCGGTCTCGGTGGGCTCGTAGTGCGGGCCCAGGGAGGCCAGCACGGCGGCGGTGTCGTAGGAGGGGAATTCGGCGGAGTCGGACCCGTAGTACAGTCGGTAACGATGCCCCTCGCCTGCGAGGTAAACCAGGCGATAGACGTCTCCGATCGCCTCGAACGAAGGATCCGCCAGCGGCGGGCTGTCGCCGTTCTCGATCACGATCTGGTACCGTTCGCCCCGTTGCTCGCCGAATCGGACTGCCGGTTCCTCCTTGCGGAATTCCCGGAGCTGAAACCGCGACACCGTCCCATGACCGATCTCCTGCCACTCCGTGCGGACACCGTTCGTGACGGCGGTCCGTACCCTGACCGTTCGGCTGAAGTTCCGGCTCGCGGTCCCGAGGACGAAGCCGGTCAGCGGCTCGCGCCGGCTGCGAACTTCGATCCGCGTGACCTTCTCATCCGGATCGTCCCGGATCTGGACGATCGCGACGCCATAGCGGATCTCCTTCGGCTTCAGCTCGCTTTGCTTCTCGACGAGTCTCCACAGGTCGATGCGATCGATCCGGAACGGCCTGCGTTCGATCTGGGCGAACTCGATCGGCTTCTCCTTGCCTCCGTTCTGAAGGCCCCGCACCAGCCCCATGAAGGGAGACTCGAGCTGATCGAGACCCTGATCCACCTCCAGCTTGAAGAGGCGATAGTCGTTGCGGGGCAGACGGATGTCCCGGTTGCGCACGTCCATGAACCGCGTATAGTCGAAGACCAGTCCATCCGACACGAGGGGCGACCAGAATCCATCGCCGCGGGAGCCGAAGACCTTGACGCGATGCTCGTAATCCGAGAGTGGAGAAACGACCGTCAGGCCGTCGGCACTCGGTGACTTGTCCCTGAGCTTGACGACGATCTCGAGCGCCCTGCCGTCCCGGTTCTGGAGCGAGACCACCTCGCTTCCGCACCCCTCCCGGACCTGCTCCATCAGCCGCTGGGTCGATTGCTGGAGCAGGTAGGGGACGTCGGTGCCATTCTCGTCGCGGATCCTCAGGTCGGGGCATCCCTGGCGCGTGGATTCATAGACGTCGGGATCGAGGACCGTGGCCAGGAGCTCGTCGCCGACCGCGCCCCGCCTGTCGATGTCCTTGTGGAAGCGGAACGACGGCTCGGCGCCCGCGCCCGCCCCTGAAATGATCACGAGTACACATGTAACCAGGATCATGGCTCGCTCGAACGTCATGGCTTTGCCTCTCCGACGAGCTCGGAACGCTGGCGCTCGAACGTTTGCCGATACTTGAGGTAAAGGAACGCGCCGCAGAGCACCAGCACGCCCAGCAGGATGAAGGCGATGATGCGGTAGAACTGATCGAGGCTGGCCAGGTCAACCAGGAACACCTTGAACCCGACGACGGTGAAGAGCGCGAGCCCGACGTACCGCATCGGCCCGAGCTGGCGGTGGATGCCGGCCAGGATGAGCCCGAGGGCGAACATCGACCAGAGGATCGAGATGCCGCCGGCCCGCAGCGCGGGCACGAAGTCGAAGAGGAACGTGTTGAGCTCGAGCGTCAGGAACACGAACCCGAGCACGATCGCCAGCGAGCCGGCCAGTGCGCTGGGCCCCGGCCGGGTCTCCCGCCCCTTCAGCCCGGCGTACGCCACCACCAGGAACGCGATGATGGCACCGAAATCGAGCAGCCGCATCGTGCTATCCAGGAAGGAATAGCCGCCCCGATAGACCATCGTCTCGCCCAGGCCCCAGGAATTCAGGTCGAAGGCGACCAGCTTGATGAGCACCCCCGCGACGAAGAGCCCGAGCAGGGCGAGCACGGGCTCTCGGGGAGACGCCTGATACTCCCGGAAGAAGACCCAGCACATCGCCAGCCAGAGCAGCGACAGCATCGGCATGCGTGACGCCGGGAACAGGTAGCCGGCGCTGCGGTTCACCTCGAGATTCAGGAACACGAAGACCATGCCGAGGGCGACGGCCAGCATGGCCTGCACCGCCCACCTCGTGCGGATCCACTGGGCCACGTCGTTCGCCCGATCGATCCCCAGTCGCGACGTCGATGCCGGGTTCCTGAGCAGCCAGCACGCCCCGGCCACCGAGGCGATCGGCACGCCGAACACCACCAACCGCTGCACGACGTGGACCGCGTAATCCGCCAGCGAGACCGGAGCGCCTCCGGCCCCTGGCGTGAGGTACTGGTTGGGCAGGTCGAGGAACCCGAACCGGACCAGCACGATCCCGTAGAGCAGATAGGCCACCTGCCGGAGGAACTCGCTCTTGAGCTTGTCGGCGAGCCACAGCATGACGAAGGCCTGGATCGCCCAGCTCACCGTGATCCATTCACGCGACAGGACCAGGGGGACGGTGACGGCCAGGAAGAAGACGGCGAGGCTCAGGAAGCTCAGCAACAGCTCCCTGTCCGGGATCTTGCGGAACAGGAAGTAGTAGACGTGCGCCGCGTAGAAGACGGTCAGGCCGATGCTCACCCAGGCCACGGAGCGATAGCCGGAGTATCTTTCGACGAGGTAATAGCTGGCGGCGAAGAAAATCCCGGCGTTGAGCAGGAGGCCGAGCAGCTCCAGGAGGGTGCTCTTCACCCGGTTCACCACGTTGAACAGGAAGAGCGTCGTCGAGTAGAGGACGAAGAACCCCACCAGGAAGGGCATGACGCTCCAGAAATCCTCCGGCCGATACCGGCCCATGGCCCCGAGGAACAGGCCGTAGGTGCAGACGAAGCCCAGGTAGTTGAGCAGGTGCCAGTTCTTCCAGATGCTGATCCCCAGGATGCCGCAGCCGAGGAGCAGGCTGTACGAGAAGAGGCCGACGAAGTTGGCCTCGCCCGAGGCGAGCATGACCGGCGTGCCGTAACCGCCCAGGATCCCCAGCACCGCGGTCAGCAGGGAGTCGAAGCGGACCGCCATGGCCCCGGCAGAGGCCGTGATCAGGGCCATCAGGGCGAACCCCGTCGTCACGCCGATCAGGTGATAGAAGTTCACCGCGGCGAAGATGCTGAAATAGAGCGTGGCGATCCCGGCGCCGAGGAGGCCCTGGCCGAGGACGTGGTACTTGCCGTCGAGCGATCGCGTGCCGCCAATGAGCAGCCCGACTCCGGCCAGCACGGCCAGCGCGACGCGTCCGGTCGGCGCGATCAGGCCGTTGTCGATCGAGTATTTCAGGAAGAAGCCGATCCCCATGACCAGGATCACGACCCCCAGCCGGAGCAGCCAGGTGCTGGCGATCGCGAATTCCATCGAATACCCTTCCGGGCGGTGCTCCTCGCCGACGACGATCCAGTGGAAGATTCGAGTCAGGATCTCCTGTGCGGCCGTTTCGAACCGGCTGGGCGTCCTCGGGGCCGGGGGCGGGGGCGGGGCCGAAGGATGGCGGTGGCTCGCCGCCGCCTGTGCCAGGACCGCCCGCGCGGGCGGAGGAGTGGGAACGGCCTCGGCCGCGACGACGTGCGGCTCGGGAGGGACGGCCCGCGGGATCGAGGGCGCGGCCGCCGACGCGCGAGGGTGTGTGGAGGCGGCAGCCGCTGCGGCGGGCTCGATGTCGAAGATGCGATCGCCGGTCGTTCGCGCCTCCGCGGGAGTGGGGGAGGACCGGATCGCCTCGCCGGCCGTGGCGCGTTCGGGTCGCTCATCGGCGGGCCGCCGGCTCTCGCGAAACTCGCGGCGGAGCTCGGCGATCTGCCGCGACAGCACCTCCATCATGTCCCTCTGCCGCCCCAGGATCGAGAACTGGAGGGCGAGCAGCAAGATCGGGCAGCCGATGATCAGAAGGCCCCCGGCGAAGATGAGGAGTTCCATGAGAGTGCTCCGATCTTTCCAGCACATTGGGATCCTAAGCTTAGAATTCCACGTGGACAAGTT
>JADMIO010955789.1_pt1 | contig 53197 bp, 54 predicted proteins | sample 8958161 | NCBI WGS metagenome assembly JADMIO01 (sample SAMN16585339, study PRJNA669376) | soil metagenome | isolation source: Crop rotation soil | place: USA: Cullars Rotation, Alabama | collected 2011 | reverse complement strand
TGATGGGGATGCTCGATCGTGCCCTCTCACGGCGGTTGCTCCCTGCTTCGTGCAAGAATGATCGCGATAGCGCGGGGCATGCGGGCTATGGGCCATGTGCAGTCCGTCGTCTCAGCATTCCATATGTTGGCAATGGCTTGCTTGAGGGCCTGTGGCGGAGCGCTGATCGTGCGCAGAAACGTCCTATGTGGTCGGTCCGAACGATAGTCCGGTTGTCGCGAGGGATGTTTGAGGTATCGTGCGACGAGATCGGCTCTCATGCCATGGAGAATCGTTCCATGAAAGAGTAACGCTCTCCTGGTGCGTCGCTGTGCGTTCCCGGAAATTTTCATCCCACCGATGGCGAGGTCGCTGATTCCCAAGAAAGCCGTGGCCGGCTCCCATTGACGAAGCGCTGTGGCTATCCGTTCCAGGACAAATTGGTTGGTGCCGCGAATCCTCACAAGGTCAGGATGCCAATCCAGCGGAAACACAAAGGCATAGGAGAGACAACCCGGCCCCTGCAAGACAGTTCCCCCGCCGCTCGTGCGACGAAGGATAGGGATGTCATCCTTCTCGCAGGCGCTAAGGTCGACATCCTCAGCCGCGCGAGAAGCCCGACCTAACACGACGAAGTGGCAGTCGCTTTCCCAAAACCGAAGCACAGGGTCTCCACCCTGCTCATCCAGTTCCTCCAGTAGCGCTTCATCGAGCGCAAGATTCTCGACAGGAAGGGGGAGGGTCACATCGAGCAAGCGCAGCGCGGACATCTTACCATCTCATGACCGCTTGGGGATGAAGAGATGTGTTGGCGAGCCATGGAACGATTCAGCCGCTTCCATGATCGTTTCGCTCAGCGTCGGATGAGCATGGATGGTGGACGCGAGGTCTTCCGCCACTGCGCCCATCTCGACGGCTAGAACCCCTTCGGCGATCAATTCACCCGCGCCGACGCCGCAAACCCCCATCCCGAGTACGCGGCCGGATTCCGGATCGAGCACGAGTTTGGTGAGGCCCTCGTTCCGGCCCAGGGTCGTTGCCCGCCCCGACGCGGCCCAGGGAAACCGCAGGACCTTCACGGCTTGTCCTGAGGCCTTGGCCGCCTCTTCTGTCAGTCCGCACCAGGCGATCTCAGGATCGGTAAAGACGACGGCCGGAACTGCCGTGGCATCGAAGACTGTCTGTTGTCCGGCAACGACTCGAGCGGCGACTAATCCTTCATGGGTCGCCTTGTGGGCGAGCATCGGTTCGCCCGCCACGTCACCGATCGCAAAGATGTTCGGTTGAGTCGTGCGCATCTGCCGATCGACCTGAATGAAACCTTTCGGTGTGAGCTTAATCGCTGCCTGTTCCAACTCAAGCCGGCCGGTATTGGGTCTGCGTCCCACGGCGACAAGCACGCGATCGAAGGTCTCAGTGCCGGTTCCTTGAGAATCTGTGAAAGTCGCAACCAAACCGTTCTCCCGTGCATCCAGGTTTTCCACGGTGGTATTCAGCTTGATAGCCTTGAAGCGGCGCTGCATGCGCAGATTGAGGGGGCGCACAAGATCTGCGTCGACGTTGTTCAACAGGCGCGGCAATGCCTCCACCACGGTGACTTCAGAGCCGAGTGCTTGATAGACCGTGCCCAGCTCAAGGCCAATGTAGCCGCCTCCAACCACCAGCAGCCGTCCGGGTACGTCAGGCAGTTGAAGCGCGCTCGTGGAATCCATCACGCGCGGATCGTCGAGCATCAGCGAAGCCGGAATGACGGGCCTCGAACCGCTCGCGAGAATTGCGTATGAGAACGAGAGCTCACTTGGTGCATGAGGGCCGGAGAGCCGGAGGTTCGTCGCATCCCTAAACGTAGCCCGCGCCTGGATAATCTCGACCTTCCGGCTGTCTGCCAGCGTCAGTACACCTTTCGTCAGTTTGCCGATGATCGCGTGCACACGGCCGCGGAATGCCTCAAGGTCTACGCGCGGCTTGTCGAAATGAATGCCCCAGGCCGCCGCTTCCTTAGCGTCGGTGATCAAACGGGCCGCATGAAGCACGGCTTTCGAGGGAATGCAGCCGCGTAACAGACACGTCCCGCCCAATTGTGGATCTTCATCGATCAACACGGTACGTAGATTCAAATCCGCAGCTTTAAAGGCCGCCGCATAGCCGCCCGGGCCGGCACCGATTACGGCTACGTCATAATGGGGAACAACCATGCAACCCTCACAATGGTGGGCATGAGATGGGAGCGCACCTTCCGGCTGGCCCCTATTTCGCCAGCCAGCCTTATTAGAGCCCGAGAAACATTCCTTGAAAATCTTCCAGTGCTTTGACGATTTCGTTGGTAAAGCGGGCGCCGATCGCTCCGTCTACCAAACGGTGGTCGTAGGCCACGCACAATTGTAGGACCCGACGCGGCACGAACTGGCCGTCACGATGCACCGGCGCTATCCTTGCCTTCCCGACACCGAGAATGCCGACTTGCGGTGGATTGATGATCGGCAGAAACGGACCAGCACCGATCCCTCCCATGTTGCTGAGCGTAAACGTCGCTCCGCGTAGTTCTTCGAGCTTGATCTCTCGCTTGCGGGTGCGTTCGGCGAGATCGGATAGCTCTAGCGAAATTTGCAGGAGATCTTTCTGGTCAACATGGTGAACCACCGGCACGATCAGCCCGCCGGGGGTATCGACCGCCACGCCGATGTTGTAATAGTCCTTGTAGATCAACTCGCCGTTGGTGAGATCGAGGCTCGCATTCAGCTGCGGGTACAGTTTGAGCGCATGGACGATTGCCTTCAGAAAGAGGCTGCTCAGCGTCAGCGTGGCCCCTTTCTTCTTGAATTCCGGCGCATACCGTTTATGCAAGGCCATAAGATCGCTGATATCAGCATCCTGGAATTGATGAACGTGCGGGATGGTCGTCCAGGCTTGGATCATGTTCGCGGCGATCTTACGGCGGGTTGAGGAAAGCGGCTCTCGCCGTTCAGGCCCATAGGGCGTGGAATAGATATTTCCCCCTCCCCCCGGGGCGGCGCTGCGTGTGGTCCGTTCCCGCACAAAGGCTTTCACGTCTTCAGCTGTGATTCGCCCACCGGTCTCCGATCCTTTGACCTGCGAAAGATCCACGCCCAGTTCCCGCGCGAGCCGGCGAACCGATGGAGGAGCTGGGAGAGCTGTACCCGCTGGCGGTGGACTGACCACGGCTGGCTTCTGATCCACGACCAGTCGCTCAGGTGTCGGCACTGGCACATTGGCTCCTGCCTGTTCCCGCTGTGCCTCGTTATTCGGTTCCACAGGAGCCGACTTCTCCGATGCCGTCATCTGAGCCGTTCTTGTCCCATCTTCAGCTCCCGTTAGTTCAACGATCGCCTGTCCGACCTTCACGTGATCGCCTTGCTGAACGAGCAGGCGGACGACAGTTCCCCCGGCGGGCGCCGGCACAGGGACGGTGGCCTTTTCGGTTTCGAGTTCAATCAGCGATTGCCCCTCGCGTATTTGATCCCCCTCGCGAACCAGCAGCTGAACCACATCGCCGCCTTCGATACCTTCCGCAAGAAATGGGAGCGCGACTTTCATGCCATATCCTCAACATTCATTCTTGGTGCATCAACTTGCTCAGCGGAGCCAAGGAGCCTCTCCATCAGTCGCAATCTTAAGGTCCCGTGTAGCCTGGGTGATCAGGTTCGCCGACACGGCTCCCCGGCGAAAGAGGGCGTAGAGCGTTGCCACGACCAGATGTTCCGCGTCTATTTCGAAGAAGCGCCGCAACGCCTGTCTGGTATCGCTCCGGCCAAAACCGTCCGTTCCTAGTGTAAGTAATCCGCCGGGAATCCAAGGGGCAATCTGTTGGGGAACCAGGCGCACATAGTCGCTGACGGCCACGCACGGGCCATCGAACCGCTCAGCCGTCCGTTGGAGGTAACTGGTGCGGGGTGGGTCTTCAGGGTGCCGCAGATTCCAGCGCTCGGTCTCGAGTGTGGTCATTCGCAGCCGCTTGTAGCTCGTCACGCTCCACACATCGGCCGCGACTCCGTAGCGCAGCAGAAGGCCCTGGGCGCGCATGGCCTCATTCACCAACGGACCACTTGCGAGGAGATGTGCACGGTGATTGGCACGATCCGGTGCGACTTTCAAGCGGTACAGCCCCTCGCGGATGCCTTCCTCCGCATCGGGCGGCATGGCCGGCATCGGGTAGGATTCGTTGTAGAGGGTGATGTAGTAGGACAAGTCTTGTTGTTCATGGTACATCTGTTTCAGCCCGTCTTGAACAATGACCGCCAGCTCAAACATGAACGCCGGATCGTAGGCGGCAATTCTTGGGTAGGCACTGGCGAATAGATGACTTTGTCCGTCCTGGTGCTGTAAGCCTTCTCCTTCCAATGTCGTGCGTCCGGCGGTGGCGCCCAATAAGAAGCCTCTCGTGCGCATGTCGCAGGCGGCCCACAGCAAATCGCCGATTCGTTGAAACCCGAACATCGAGTAGAAGATGTAGAACGGAATCATGTTGACGCCGTGTGTGGCGTAGGCGGTGCCTGCGGCGATGTATGAAGACATCGCGCCTGCTTCGGTAATGCCTTCCTCAAGAATTTGTCCGTTATTCGCCTCGAAGTAGTAGAGCAGCGAGCTTTTGTCTACCGGCTCATACAACTGGCCGACATGCGAGTAGATGCCGTATTGCCGGAAGAGGGCCTCAAGGCCGAACGTGCGCGCTTCGTCGGGAATAATCGGCACAAGATATTTTCCGAATTCCTTCATGCCGAGCAGGCGGCTCAGCATTCGGGCGAACCCCATCGTGGTGGAAACCACGCGCTCTCCCGAGCCTTCGAGAAACTCTTTAAACCGGTCGAGCGCCGGGGTCTCGAGCGATTCGACGCGGACGCGCCGCTCCGGGACGGAGCCGCCCATCGCCCTGATGTGCTCGGCAAGGTACGCAGCTTCGGGACTGTCCGGCGGCGGCCGGTAGAACGGCGTCGACGTCAGTTGCTCGTCCGATATAGGCACGCTGAACCTCGTGCGGAATTCGCGCAGTTCCTGTTCATTCATCTTCTTTTGCTGATGGGTGATGTTACGGCCTTCGCCTGCCTCCCCGAGACCATAGCCCTTGATCGTCTTGGCCAGGATGACGGTCGGCTGCCCCTTATGCTCCACGGCAGCCTTGTAGGCGGCGTAGAGTTTTCGCGGATCATGCCCACCACGCAGCATTTTATGGATCTGCTCGTCCGAATAGCTCGCTACCAGCTTGAGCAGTCGGGGATCGACACCGAAGAAATGTTTTCGCGCGAAGGCGCCGCCTTCCACCACGTACTTTTGATACCAACCGTCCACGACCTCGCCCATTCGCTTGACCAGCAGGCCTTCATCATCCTTCGTGAACAGCGGATCCCAATCGCTGCCCCAGATTACCTTGATGACATGCCAGCCGGCGCCAAGGAAGATCGCCTCCAGTTCTTGGATAATCTTGCCGTTGCCGCGTACGGGGCCGTCCAGGCGTTGGAGATTGCAGTTGACGACCCAGATAAGATTGTCGAGCCGTTCGCGTGAGGCCAGTGAGAGCGCGCCGAGACTTTCCGGTTCATCGGTTTCACCGTCGCCGACGAATGCCCAGACTCTTTGTTGGCTTGTGTCCTTTAGACCACGGTCGTGCAGGTAACGGTTGAAGCGCGCCTGGTATATCGACAAGATCGGCCCCAGGCCCATCGAGACCGTGGGAAATTCCCAGTAGTCGGGGAGCAGCCAGGGATGGGGATAAGACGACAAGCCTTGACCACCTGAGTCCAGCTCGACACGGAACCGATGAAGTGCTTCCTCCGGGAGTCGTCCTTCGACGAAGCCACGTGCATAAATCCCCGGCGCAGCGTGGCCTTGAAAATAGACATGGTCGCCGCCCTGGGGGGCGGCTTTGCCGCGCAGAAAATGGTGCAGAGCCACTTCATAGAGCGTGGCTGCCGATGCAAAGGTAGAAATATGTCCGCCGATGCCGGGACGCTGCTGGTTGGCTTTGACGACCATCGCCATGGCATTCCAGCGGACCAGGCTGCGGATTCGACGTTCTAATTCGAGGTTCCCTGGGTAGGGAGGCTGATGAGTGGCGGGAATCGTGTTGACGTACGGAGTATTGAAAGATTGAGCGACCTGAGCGCCGCATTCGCCCAGCCGGTCGCGAAGCCTCTCGAACAGATACGTCGCTCGTTCAACGCCGTGCTGCTTCAGTACGTAATCGATGGAGTCCAGCCACTCGCAGGTTTCCTGCGGATCACTGTCCCCTTGCGGTCGAGCTATCCGTTCCTGATCGCTCATGTATAGAGTCAGTAGGCCAGTTTTATCCCCTCCATTCTCCCCCTTTGATCAGCCAAAAGCGATAGGGGGTAATCCTCTTACTCACTCCTTCGTCCGCGATGGTCCATCCCTTCCCGTCCACCCATCATCGGCCCCATACTTCCACCAGGTCCCATCCTTCCCCGTCCGTGTCTGCCTGCGAACGTCCGCTCGTACCGGATGACACTCCAGATCTCCTCGTCGGATAACACCGGGCCGAATCCGATCATGGCTGTGCCGGGCGAGCCATTCTTGATGACCCAGAAAATTTCGCCTTCGGTACGGTGGTGCCAGAATCCATGGTGTTGGAAATTGCGAGGTGCGGGATTCAGCTTGGCGGCAGCGGGCCCGTTTCCGCCTCCGTCCTCGCCATGACAATTAAAACAGCCGCCCTTGCCGTCATAGAGCGCCTTGCCTTTTGCGACAATCTCCGGAGAACTCGGCAAGGGGCTCTTGAGCGCACGCGCCTCAGCCAGCTTGTCGGCGGGCACCACCGGCTGCATCATGTGCCGTTCTGCGACAGCGGGTCCCGCAACTGCTATCGTGACAGCGAACAACGCGAATGCGCCAAGCTTCATCGTGGTGCTCCTTGTTCGTCCGTTGCAAAAGATCGCACATAGCGCAATACCTGCCAGGCCTCTTCTTCCGTCAAGATCAGGGGCACAAAGGGAGCCATCGCCGTGCCCTTGCTGCCGTTCTTCAAGATCCAGAAGAGCTCACCATCCGTTCGGACGGCTTGCCATTCCTTGTCAGTGAAGTTGCGCGGCAAAGGACCTTTGAGCGTGCCCGGCTCGATGTCGCCGCCGAATCCCTTGCCGTCCTTTCCGTGGCAGGTCACGCAGAAGGCTTTCCCGTGGAAGAGTCTTTTTCCCTTCTCAATCGTGTCCTCCGTTGGCGGCAACGGGTTCGCCCATGTTCTGGCCTCCTCGATTTGATCAATCGGGACTCGCGGCCTGAGTACGGCCTCGTCAGCGGCCGATGCCGAATCTGTAAGCGAACCGGTCACCGCTACGAACACCACGATCACAAGGAACAGACCCATCATTGTTCCTCGATGTTCTTACTTGTCGGAAAACCCGGTAAACTTGTGTCCGAGGGACTGCGGAAAACTCACCGTACCATCGGGGAACTCCTGCCCATGCTGCCACAGATGATAAATCACACCGTCGGTTCCTGACGCGACTTCCGCGACTTTGGCGGCTTGATCGGCCGGCATATCGAGAACCTGGACGCGGCCGGTTGCGATTTCCACCTTATGGTCGTGGAAATGTCGGTGCCATTGGATCGCGGGAAGCTTTCGTGTGAGATCTTTGGCGACAAAATATTCGACGCCGACCAACGGCGCCTTCGGATCAGTCGACTCAAACAGCAAACATTGAAGGATCTTATCGGAAATGCCTTTACAGTAATGGTGGAATGGACCGCCCGGTGTCCCGTCCGCCATCATGTGAGGCGCCTGGACATGAATGTCGTACCCGACGGCCGGGCTAGTGGGCTCCCCGCTTACGGCCTTTTGAGGACCGACTCCACTGCATCCGACGGCAGTGATCGCAACAACAGCTAATAGACCTTTTCTCATCACAACCGACCTCCTAGGTTAGAGGAGTCCTCGCCCAGCCCATCCAGGCAACGAAACACCCTCCACATTCGACTGACTGTGAGAGACGGGTGGGTTTAAAAGGATTCAATCTACCTGTTCATGACCAACCCTTCTCAACAATGACGTCTGTCCCTACAAATCCAGTTCCACCATCTGGCGGTGGAATCGAGTGATCACATTCGGATCGGGGGCCAGCCTGATCTGCGCTTCGTCCTTCCCCTTATAGGGCAGAAGGTTCAAGACATAGCGCAAACTTTCCAATCGCGCTGCCTGCTTGTTGTTCGCCTTGACGATGATCCAGGGGCTGAATGTCGTGTGCGTTTTGCTGAACATTTCCTCTTTGCTGCGGGTGTAGGCGTCCCACAGCTCTTGCGCTTTCTCATCAACCGGGCTGATTTTCCACTGCTTGAGCGGATTCTGACGCCTCGCGTCGAATCGCTTTGCTTGTTCGTCCTTGGAGATCGAGAACCAAAACTTGATAATCGTCACACCATCTTCATAGAGCATGTGCTCGAATTCCGGAACCTGCTGCAGGAACCGCTGATGTTCCTTTTTAGTGCAGAATCCCATCACCGGTTCGACTACCGCGCGGTTGTACCAACTGCGGTCGAAGAACACGATTTCACCTCTGTTCGGCAGCTGTCGGACGTAGCGCTGGAAATACCATTGGCCCCGTTCTTCATCGGTCGGCTTCGGCAGTGCCACGACACGCATCGCGCGAGGATTCAGATGCTCCGTGAATCGGCGGATCGTACCCCCTTTCCCGGCGGCATCCCGTCCTTCCACCAGAATCGCGATCCGCTCGCCGCTGCTCTGAACCCACCGTTGAAGCTTGACCAATTCGACCTGTAATTGCCGCAACTCTTGTTCGTACAGCAGCGTCGTCACCACCTCCTGAATATCGACGCCCCTGTTCTCGAGCAGTTCAATAATGCCCTTTCTGGTGTTGATCCTTCGAAGATCGTCTTCGGTCAGGGCGAAGCCGGGTTCGCTGAGAGGTTTCCGCGCTTGCTCGGCAGCTCCCTGGCGCGATAGCCGATACCCGTCCCCTTCACGAGGAATCGCCGTTGAAATGGTCTCCAGCCCATTGACATCGACCGGCCCCGCTCGATTTACACGTTCGTCCGTCAGGTTCTCACGCCGTCGATCATTGCGGTTTTTGGACTTCCCTGTTAAGTCGCTGTCGGCCGCCATACCACGCCTCTTTTGTCTGTCGTATTCGAGTGTATCGATCAGAACGCCACGTTCCGGTCTCGCTCGGCGACCGCCTTGATGTAATCCGGCATGCCTTTGATGGAGGCACCGGCAACGAGATCCGCCGAATTGATCTGTCTCGCAACGGCACAAGCGCCGCACACCCAGATTGGAACACCGGCCGCTTGCACGGCGGCGAGCAGGTCTTTCAGCGGAGTCAGATTGACACCCGTCACGTGGTCGGCGACGCCTTTCCGCCCCAATGTGACCGCTTCGTTCCACAGCCAGAGCACCACGTCGTGACCTTGCTCTTTAGCGGTCTTGGCCGCCATGAAGGGGAGCGTGGCCATGGTGGGATCGTCCGTCCCTCGACTGCCGGAAATGATGAAAGTCGCCATTGTTTTCCTCCGTTATGGATTCAAGAGCGTGCCATAAGCCATTGGCCATACGCTCCTGATCGCCTGTCACTTTGCCAAACTCCTGATGTACTGCACCAACTGCCACACCTGTTCATCCGGCAGACCGGCAAACGGCATCATGCCGGTTCCCGGCGAACCGTTCTTGATGACCCAAAACAATTGACCATCAGATATGTGTTGCATCATCGAACCGCAGGTAAAATTTCTGGGCGGGGGAACTAGCGCTGCTCCCATCAACCCTTTCCCGTCTCCCTGTTCACCATGACACATCACGCAGGCCACAGGTTGCGCCGTCTTGAGAAACAGCGTTTTCCCGGCTGCAATCGCGCCGGCAGACGCGGGAAGAGGATTGGTCTTGGCCACAAAATCGTCCGGAGCCTTGGCCGTCTTGCGCGGCTGCACACAGGCTTCCCCCTCTCCTCCGGGCGGAGCTCCAGCCATTTCCGGCACTCCTTTGAACGTCCCCTTCAAATAGGCAATCACATCGGCCACACCCTGCTGGCCGATGGTCAACCCCCAATAGGGCATGTTCGGGGATTTGCCGACGGCTAGGCCGCCATGGTTGACCACATTATAGAGATACTCCATCGGCAGTTTGTCGAAGGGTATATTGGCGTGGATCGCAGGCTTCGGCTCCAATCCCGATGCGGCGGGGCCGTCGCCCTTGCCGGTAAAACCGTGACACTGGGCACAGTATTCCTTGTACAACACCTTGCCGCGCCCTGCGTCGGCCCTGCTGAACTCAGGACTGGTCCATGGCTCGTAATACTGGAAATCGGAGACCCCTTGAACCATCAGATAACCGATGACGGCACGCAACTGCGGCTCGGTCGCATCAGCCAGAAATTCCCCGGTATGGATGATAAAGTCCTGCGGATTCTGGCCGAACCGATAGAGCCAGTCCTTATCGTATCGCTGACCGGACTTCTGTAGAGCGGCGCTCTGCTGGCCACCGATGAGCTTTCCCCCTTCTTCGATCGTATGGCAGCCAAGACAGGCGTGAGCCTTATAGGCCGCCGCACCAAACGTGACGTCGTATCTTGTCACTTTGGAAACGTCGAAGGCCCCGACTTTTACCCGTGGGTCTTTGTTGTGCTCGGCAAAGTAATCGGCGATGGCGTTGGCTTCGGATTCCGTGACCATCGGGTGTTTTGATGAAATCTCCGTCAGATCCCACCGATAACCCTTCGCATAGAGGGGTACTTCTTTCCCGGTCAACCAGCGAATGAGCCAGGGCCTCTGATACTTACTGCCGGCCCAGATAAGATCGGGCGCCCTGAGATTGAAGCGCGAATCGGCCGTTCCTTCCAAACGGTGGCATTGCGCGCAAGTCTGCTGGATCATTTCCTTTGCGTGGGACCGGTCTGCGGCAACTGAGGGGGAGGGAAAGGCGGTCAACGTCGCCAGCATGCTTAAAACCCCTCCGATTGCCACCCTTCGTCTCACTTTCATCATGCATCTCCTTTTCATATGCTCAGCTACAAGGTATGCCTTCTGTGCTTAGCGAGTCATCAACCAGGCCTGGATATCGGCAATGTCCTGGTGATTTAACAGGGCCCCCCACGCCGGCATCGGCCCCCGCCCGTGCAACACCGTTTCCCAGAACAGATCTTGATGCTTAAGAATGGGATTCCTGGCCAGCTTCGGGCCCATCCCGCCGGTGCCGCTGAAACCATGACAAGCCTGGCAGTTGTGCTCGAAGATCCCCGCTCCTCTGGCCGCATCGCCCACAAACGGGCCGGTCGAGGCCGGTTCCTGTTTCAACGGCGCCGCTTGCCGCAATTGACGGTCGATCGGGGGCAAGTGCTCAGGCGCACCGGGGTGGTACCGAGCCGACAGATAGCGGACGAGAAGGTCGGCTTCATCGGGCAAAATCTCTGCGCCCCACTGTTTCATCTTCTCCACCGTCGCCTCCCACCGCTTCTTGGGCAACCGTTGCTGGGCAATCAGATCCTGACTATGACAGACGGCACAACGCGCCAGGATCAGCCCCTCCGCTCGAGGAGCCAGCGTAGCGCTGATGGAGGCCACATCATCCTCTTGGGCCGCCGTCATGACCCCCGGCGCCATGAGTCCGAGGGTCAGGCACAGGCACACAGTTCGAATGTGAGTCAGCTTGCCTGGCTTCACAGGTCACGCCTCATATTTCATGGTAAGCGCGTCTGTCGTGACGTCCTCATCCCATTACCGTCACAGTGACCTGATCCCATCCGTTCCAGAGGAACCCGCTCGGATTCCAAGGACTCACCTCCGGTTGTATCTCTCCATGCGCATCCGTCGCGCGGCAAAGAATGGAAACGGAACCAGCCGTCTTCGCCTTCCAGATAAACTGCCACTGCCTCCAGGCATAGGGATGATCCTCTCCCACCAATCGAGCCGGCCCCCACGTTCTCCCGCTGTCCAGAGAAACCTCGACCTTCACGACTTCCGCCTCCCCGCTCCAGGCCACACCTTGAACGATGAGGGGACCGAGCCCGACCGTCTCACCCTCATATGGAGCGGTGATGAGCGATTTCACCACCATCGCTTCTACTGGAGTTGAAGGTCCGGTCGCGGTTTCGCCAGGTTCCATCGATTTCACGGGCATCCGATAAGCGGATCGCATGTAATACCCATCCGCCTCCTCAGCCTGTGCGGTGATATCCGTGAGCCATTTAATGGAGGATTCCGCCATCCAGCCCGGCGTGATTACCCTGAGGGGAGCTCCATGGAGGAGCGGCAACGGACACCCATTCATCTCATAGGCCAGAAGCGTGTCCGGATGAAGCGCCTTTGTCAGGGGAATGCTCCTGGTGAAGAGAGGGACCGAGTCCATGACCGGTCGATCGGCACCTTGTAGTCGCACGTGTTGTGCCTCTCGCTGTAATCCTGCCTTGGCCAATACATCTCGTAGCCGGACCCCAGTCCACTCCGCATTGCCGACGGCCCCACGTTCCCATTGGACGCCGGGGACTTTAGGCTGATGAAATGCTCGCCCGTTCCCACTGCACTGGACTACAGCCGTGATTGTCACGGGTTCGAACTGTTTGAGATCCCGGAGCGCAAACGCCTGCGGCCGCTCTACCAAGCCTCCGATGCGCAAGTTCCAGTTCGCCTCCGCAATCAATTCGGGCGCAGGCGGCCCGAAATGGCTCCGAACAAAGAACCGGTGATTAGGCGTCAAAAAGGAATGAAACTCCCGCGCCGGTGTCTCGGCGTCCAATGGCCTTGTCACCCGGGTGATCAACGGTCCCGACTCAAGACGGGAAGGTTCCGCCTCGGCTCCCCACGCAACGGGAGGGCGCTGATTCACCACAAGACCAGCGCTGATGCCTTGCAATAAAGTTGTCAACAGGGCCCGCCGCGAGACGATCATACGGCTGCCTTTCCCCCAGCCAATGAGCCTCCGCCATGGCTGTTCGGATTCAGCGCAACCGTCACATTCGGCGCAGACGCCAGCGATTGGTGGACAGTGCACCCGTGCGCCACTCTCAGCAACCGCTCTTTGAGCTCCGCCGGAATACGATGGGGAAGATGGATAGCCAGTTCGATCCGACCAACTCGATGAGGAGTTTCCGCCAGATTCCAATCCGCATGGACGACAAGCCCCTCCCGGGAAATCTGGTGTCGGGCACAGAATTGGCCGACGAAGTAGGCCACGCAACTTGCCACCGATCCGACGAACAGTTCGACCGGACTCATCCCGGCATCCTGTCCTCCATCCTCCGCCGGCTGGTCGGTCACAATGCGATGTTGGCCGCATGTGATGTCATAGCGGGTCCCGCCATGGTAGGCCGCCGTAAGTTTCATCGCGCTCCTCCGGAGTCCGGAAGTTTTGCCGCTAGCCAGAGGCAGAGTCCGCCTAGAGGAAAAGCCAGAAGGGCGCCCTTTATCCCGAGTAATTCATGAATCGTCACAGGCCCATACTGGCCGAAGGAAAACAAGATCGTTTCCAAATCCGGAAACATGAAGGCAAATACCAGGGCCCCGAACATTCCGCCCAGGACCGTCACCCAGGCATCCGGTTTTCCTTCAGCCGCTGCCACCAGCGCGGTACCCGGGCAGTAGCCCGATACGGCGAATCCCACACCGAAGATAAGCCCTGCCACGACAATGCCCGGCAGATACAGATCCTTCACTTTGATGTTGGCCCATCCCGACAAATCCAACAGATGAACCCCGATCAATCCGACTCCGATGGCGGTCATGATCAGTTTGATGATGGTTAAATCTTTGAGCCGCAAAGCCCTGGTGATATTGGTATGGCTCGATGCGCCGGACAATTGAAGCGCGGCGCCGAAAGCCGCCCCCAGAGTTAACCCGAGCAACAACATCATTGCGTTCCTCCGTCGCCGTACATCCATCGTGCCGTCGCCATCGCACTTGCAAATAGAGCGAGCGAAAACACGATCGAACTGACGGCCAACTGTGACACGCCGCTGATCATGTGGCCGGAGGTACAACCTCCGCCGAAGCGGGCGCCAAAGAGCAGGAGAAATCCGCCCACGAAGGACCAGACCAAGCGATTGCCAGGGCTCGGACCAAACCGTTGGTTCCATTCGGTCGGGACCACTCTCGTGCTGAAGCGCGACGTAGCCATCGCCGCCAGCCAGGCCCCCAGCGGAATTCCCAGCACAAAAAAGAACTCGTACGTGGCCAGCGTCCAACCTTGCGCGGTATTTGCCAGGTAGGAACTTCCCGATGCTGCGTCGGGGAGGACCCGGTGGAGTAGCACGCCGTCCAGCACGACATACTGAGCTGAAACCCCGATTGGTTGAACAAACGCCACTGCCAGAATGAGCACAACCCCAATCGCCGCACCGCCGGCCCACCACACAAGTACGGGTCTCCTACCCTTGTGGTTCACGTGAAGAGATAGGGTCTGGTGCTTCATCTCGGTATCACGGTTTGATATAAGACCAGCCCTGTTCCTGCAATTCCATCAATCGGACCATAGCCGGCACCGTACGATCCACCTGATCGATCAAATCGGTCCGTGTAAGACCCTGCGCCTTCATCGTGTTGGAACAGGCGGTAAATTCCACATCATAGGCTGTCTTTAGCTGCGCCACTTCAGTCGCCAACACCGAATCTTTTTTCATCAACAGCGTCAACCCGGCACCATGCGCAACCAACTCAACACGCGCATGCTCCCGCCCCGTGGCTTGATACAGGTTCCGAATATTGTTCAACACCCCTCGTTGGACCTTTTCATCGCCTGAATTGAGATGCATGACCACTCGATGTGATTCCTGCGACAGGATGGCGGCTGATCCGCTACACCCCACGGTGGAGACGCCGAATGCGACGACCAATAGCGTAAGGAGCACCCTGTCCATCTTCATGACGCCACCATCACAGCGATCATGCTTAATACGGCACATCCGCCGGCTTGCCACCTTTCGGCCAATCATTGACCTTGTCTGGAAAGTCCGGGCGCGGCTGGGCATTGACATAGGCCGCCACATCGAAGGCCTCCTGGTCCGTCACTGTCCATCCCCACCCACGGGGCATATTCGCTTTGATGAAGGACGCTGCAATGCCGATTCGAGCCATGCCAGCGCCGATCGTATAGGAATGGGCTCCCCAGACCGGCGGCGCCGCCATTGTTCCTTGTCCGTCGGTCCCATGGCAAAAGCTGCATTTCGTCTCGAATACTTGCTTACCTTTTGCAGAATTCGGTGGACCAGCCTGCGTGATCCTGGGGATTCCTCGCCACGGTACGGTGCTGCCGGCCGGCACATCCTTCGACAGCCAGTCGATGTAGGCGACGATGGCCGCCAGCTTCGTACTATCCGGCGGAAGCGCCTTGCCGTTCATACTGCGTTCGAAACATTCGTTGATTCGATCGGTAAGACTCATTTTCCGGCCGGCGCGTGCGCGGTATTCCGGATAGAGCACGCTGATACCGACGAACGATGCGGTGTTGGGATTGAGCCCCGCATCCAGGTGGCAATTCGTGCAATTGAGCGCGTTCCCGACATAGGGCTTTCCATATTTTTGGGTATCGACCACCATCAGATACCCCATGCGAATCGCTTCCCCTCGCAAATCACCCGGAATTGTCTCCGGTGAGGGCGGCGCAAACAAAGGATCGATGCCCGACATCCGCTCTGCAGAACCCGACCCCGGCTCCCCCTGTCCGGCGACACGCGGAGGCGGCACACACGCGGCGGTGAAAGAGAACAGACTGAGCGCCATGATGCCGGCGATCGTATATCCGCGCATGATCACAACCTCACTTTTTCGCGCCCGAAGACGGTTGGCATGTGTTGATGCCCAAGAGAGACGTCAGCGGGCAATACCCGATTACTCCCGTGACGAGAAAGACCGTACCAAATGTCAGCGCGATTCCCGTTCCGACAGTGGGAAGCCCACCAAGCGCTCCAACTCCGATGAGCAACAGCCCACTGACGATGCGGAGAGGCTTTTCGACTCCTCCAACATTGCAGGTCATACTCCACCTCCTTTTAAGTTCTGGAGAAATCCGTTTCAGTTCTGGCTTCGACCCGTGAGAGACACTGCTCGGCGAATGGATTCGGTTTCACGGCTTCTCCTCGGAACCGATGCCGAGCGTGCGCACATAGGCCAGTACATCCCAAATCTCATCGTCAGAGAGCGCGTGTTTCCATGCCCCCATCGCCGTATTCGGCTTCCCTTCGTGAATGCGTCTGAAGAGCGTCCCGTCGAGACGGTTCTGTACAAGGGAAGAGCCCAGATCGGCCGGTGGCGGTACGAGCTTGATCCCCTGCGCCCCCTTGCCATCGATTCCATGACAGCGGATACAGGTGTTCACATAGATTTCCCGCCCGCTGACCGGATCGCCGTCTTTGGCCGCAACGGGAAGGTCTTTCACGCCAACCCCTCCGGAAAATCCGGCTGACACAATCGCGATGACGAGACCGAGGCTGATGTTTGTGAGGTGCATGCGTAACCTTCCCTTTCACCCGACATTGCGAGTGGTATGCCACTATTTCAGATCATCTGAGGTCGTCGATTAGAGAAAACCTTCAATCTGCCGTAGGCTTAGAGGTGACGAATATTGAATCAGGATAAGAGCGGAGAACATTTGGCGAGAAACACCACAGTGTTGTTCTTATCTATGGCGCAGGATGCTACAGACGATACGGAGCGGACTTGCGTCGTCATGCGACCCGTTTCAGATACACCCGGTCCGAATGTCCGCATGGTGCCTTTGCCCTTGCCTATTTGTAGTCGATTCACGTAATTGTTTGGCCGCTCAAGGTCGAGCACCTAAGCCCCCGATTAGAAGTCCTCCATGCGGCACAGACGCATTATCGTCAGGCACTACGGCGGACCTGATGCTCTTCAGGTCATTGAAGAGGAGTGCCCCGAACCAAAACATGGCGAAGTGCGCGTGAGGGTTCTGGCCGCAGGCGTCTCCTTACCCGACATCATGGCTCGCGAGGGCATTCATCCCGAAACGCCCCTCGTACCTTTCACGCCGGGATGGGATCTGGTCGGCGTGGTGGATCGGCTCGGGGACGGTACCTGCGGGCTACAACCCGGCGATACGGTCGCTGCGCTTCCGATACACGGCGCATACGCGGAGTTTGTCTGCCTGCCACAGCATGAGCTGGTTTCCGTGCCGGATGGTCTGGACCCCGCCGAGGCGGTCAGTGTCCTTCTGAATTACATCACGGCCTACCAGATAATGCATCATTCCGCGAAGGTCGCGCCTGGCCAATCCGTGCTGATTCACGGCGCGTCCGGTGGAGTCGGCACTGCGCTCTTGCAGCTGGGACGGCTCGCCGAGCTTCACATGTACGGCACCTGTTCAGCGCGAGGGGCTGCGGCTGTTTCTCAGTTGGGCGGTATACCGATTGATTACCGGCAGGAGAACATCGTTCAAGAAATTTTCCGGCTCACTGAAAAAGTGTGGATGTTGTCTTCGATCCCCTCGGCGCCGAACATACCTGGCAGTCCCGCAAGGCGCTTCGTCCCGGCGGGAAGGTGGTGGGCTTTGGCACGACGCCGTCACTACGGGGGAAGGGGTTATCTTCCGGCCGTCCAGGGCGTCGCAATCGCTTGCATGGAATCCCGGCTTACGCGCTGTACATAGTTGCCGGCCTGCTTCTCCCGGGTAGGAAACGGATCGTGCCCTACAGCATCCAGACGCTTAAACGGCTGAGGCCGGCACTCTTTCGACGGGATCTAATCGCCCTGCTTGACCTCCTGAAGCAGCAGAAGATCAAGCCGATCATCGCTCAACAATTTCCACTTACCGAAGCTAGACAGGCCCAGGAGTTGCTTGAAAAGGGCGGCGTGATCAGCAAGATCGTGCTCAACACCTCGTCGCGTGAATCAGCACCCCGGGCCTAATGAGTGGTTGTTCCGCCGTGCGCCCGGCATCTCATCGGTTGTATCTCGACGCCGAAGTGGGAGTTACAGCGATAGACCATTAATCTAAGAAACGAACTCGCAATGCTCAATCAGCGAATGACCGCCTCCAGCGTCACGGTCGCCTTCATTGAATTAGAGATCAGGCAATTGGCTTCGGCTTTTTCGATCAGCTCCTTTGCCTTGGGCTTATCGGCGTCCGATTCCAAGGTAATCAGCGGCTTGATTGTGATCGCCGTGAATCGGAATTTGCCGTCCACTAATTCCAGCCGGCCTTCCGCCGCGCTTTCGTAAGCAGAAAAGGCCAGACCAGCCCGCTCTGCCACGGACAAGAACGTCGTCATCAGGCAGATATTCGCCGACGCCACAAACAGATCTTCCGGTGACCAGATCCCTTCATGACCTTTAAATTCAGGCGGCGTCGCCACTTCCACGTTCGGTTTGCCCTCACACGACATCACGCCTTTGCGATGCTCCGTCCACACGACCTTCGTGTGATAGTGATAGACCTTGCTCCGAACGTCCATATTTTCGGCTCCTTATACTTTGAGGCTAGGGTTACTCTTCCATCACGGAATGCCGGCCAACTGCTTCTGTAGCTGCATCATCGTCCATATGAAGAACAGCCCATAGACGCAGCCGAAGAACCAGGGAAAACTCACGGCGCGATGGGCCCACCATTGCCGGCGCTGGCGAAATGCCCAGTTCGGCTTGAAAACAGGAGGCATGTTCCGCAGATCTTCAATTTCCTGATGCGTTTCGTGCAGCTGATAAAGACCCGTGATAAGTCGCTGCCCTTGCCATCCGGGACCCAATTCGATTCCCCTCAAACGCCATTCCCACAGCGCATTCTGGCCCGACAAACGACCGAGCACGATGGCCATTTGAAGACAGAGCAGAATCCCGAAGATGCAAAGAAGCAGAATCAGGACGGTGAAGGACAGAGCCGGCGTCTCTCGCGACACAATCAGCCCAATGACAGCCACAAAAATGGAATTGGCCGTCAAATAATCAGAGAGCATCGAGTGGTAGTCTCGAACCCCTGACGTCCAAAGCGTGAGGAGATGATCGTAGGTCGCCTCAAGACCGGAATCTTGTGGCGTTGCTCTTGTTTCGCTATTCACCACGCTTCTCTTTTCATTCTGCTACGACAAACCCTTGTACCCAATCTCCGACAACATGCGTGATCACAATCACACAAAGAGCAATCAAGAGATGTTCTCCGATCACCTTCCACGGAGTAATCGACCGGGCCCGCGCCATAAAAAAACTGAGGGCCGTCAGCAGGAACAACCCCCAGACAATGCTGATCACGATCGCTTGATCCAGGGGGTGCGTCAGCACCGGCACGGCGAAGGTCCCTGCAATGACGAACTTGGCGGAGAACGTGGCGAGCGTGGCTTCCCAGACGTGACCGGCAGGGCCGTTGTTCTTTGATTCTTCCGCCAGATGAATGCCCATGGCATCCGACAGGGCATCGGCCACGGCGATCGTTAGAATGCCGCCCAACACCACGGCCCGCGAATGGGTGCCCGCGTGCAGTCCCACCATGAGCCCGAGCGTCGTAATGACCCCCGACGTGAGGCCAAAACTGAGACCGGTCTTCCAAGAGTCTTTCATTCGCAATTATTAGCCCACATTATTCATGACGGTTCGCGGCGCATTCATGAATAATGCGGGCTAGCTCCCGTCACCGTGGAAAGGTGAGAATATAGGCAAGCACATCGCGAGTCGCTTCTTCGGACATGACCCGCTTCCAAGTATCCATAGCGGTATTCGGGCGGCCCTCATGGATACTCTGCAAGAGGCGGGAGTCCGGCTTGGTGAGCACTTCACTCGACGTCAGATCCGCAACTGGAGGGTCGAACTGCACGGCTCCGTCTCCTCGGCCTGCCGGACCATGGCAGGCCAGGCAATACTTCTCATAGAGCTTCTTCCCACGCGCTAGATTCCGTTCGCCTGCTGCTGACCCTGTCGTTGACACAGCCAGACAACAGGCCACCGTCACGATGCACAAGACTGAACGGACGACGCTTGTCATGGCCGCCCTTTTCTCCGCTGCACAAGCCGTCTACTCTACCGGCTGCATTCTGGTGAACGCCGTACACATTCCTGAAGCCATGGCGCCATGCCGTCGAGCAAAGCGGCAACCGCCTGGTTGGCGGCCACGACGCCGCCATAGGCATCCTCGCTTGGTGCGTTCTCCACCGTCTCAAAGGCGCGCGTTCCGAGGACACGCGACTCCCTGAGATCGATCAATTGGGCACGGACCGAGATCCGTACGCGGCTGGGATTCTGCAAAAATTCCTGTTGAAGGGAAAACCCGTATGTGTCGAGGCGGAAGTCTCCTCGAATGGAGCCCGAAGCCGGAAGCACGGCACGCCACGATCCGCTCCGGCTGAATCTCTCAGCCATCACAAACGCGAACATGCGAGTCGGCGCGTCAGCCCATTGGTTCACGGCGTACTGTTCCAATTCGTAAGGCCGTTTCAGATAAACCATTTTGGTGGTGTCGTATCCCGGCTCGGCCAACGGCATGCTCAGGAGTAAAATTGGGCCGTTGATATCGGGCGGTAGGGCCTCAGTCCGTCCCGGATCGAGACTCAATCGAAAAGTATGGGTCGGCGGAGATTCCACGCGGGTAGGGAAACAACCTGCCACCGTCAGCGCCAGCAACATACACACCATCCGGGCAATCCAATTCTTCATCCGGCAACCTGCGTATCTCGTGAAGCGTCGTTCGTATCTTGTTTCTGAGTTCAAAGTTTCGAGTTTCATGTTTCAAGTTGTAAAAGCGGACGCCCGAAACCTGAAACACGGAACTCGAAACTCCTGACCGACTTGACTGAAGAGATACTATCCACGTGTATCATTCTCCCGGCCCCTTCGGAGCCGGCGTTTTTCCATATACGAGAGAACTGGGCTCGCGTTCTAAGTCTCTCGCCACACGTCCCAGGGCGCCGGCTAGCTGCCTGAGTTCGACCACCAAGGCGCCGGCTTCCGGCAAGGTATGCCGCGAGAATTGCTCGAGCTCCGGCCGGTTGTCGCTCACGACCGACCGCACTGCCTTGCTCGTCTGCGCGAGGTCTTCCGTCATCGCATTCAAGGCAGCCGCGCTCTTATTAATCCTTGCCAGCAAGGCCGGCACCTCTTCATTCAACGCCACTGTCAGCGTGGCGAGGTTGTCGGCGCTGCGGGCCGCACCATTTAAACTTTGCTCAATCTGAGCCTTGTGCGCTGCGACGGAGTGCACGAGATCGGACAAATCCCTGATCGTTCGTTTGAGCGCTGCGCGATTGTCCTCATCCAAGGTATCTGCCGCCCCTTTCGCCAGCGAGTCGAGATTGGTCAGGAGATTGGGGAGCGCTTGATCAGACAGTAAGCGCGCGATGGCTTCGTCGGACCGGAAAAAAGACGGAGATGGGCCGGTTTTGATGATGGGATATGCTTGCCCTTCTACCGCCACCAACGGCTCCGCTTCCTTGCTTCCTCCGGTGAGATTGATTGTGGCCAGACCGGTCAGCCCCTGAGTCTGAAGGACGGCGACGGTGTCGGTTTTAATCGGCGTCCCGCGCGCGATATCCAGCGTCAACTTAACTTCTTCCGGATTGTCCGGACGCAACGCGATATCCTTCACACGCCCCACATCGACCCCGCGATACTTGACCGTCGAATCTACGCTCAGCCCGGCCACCGATTCTCGGAAATACGCATCGTAGCGGTCGTAGATACCCCGGTAGTCGGCTTTTCCCAGCCACAAGACGCCGAACAGGACTGCCGCGCCGAGAATGGCGACGAACGCGCCGACGAGGACATAATTTACTTTTGGCTCCATCTCACACTCTGTAAGAGCTTATGGCATACGGCCTATGGCGTATGATCAAAACCTCGGACAGTGAATATGGACGAAGCTCTCTTGTTCGTGCCATACGCTATAAGCTATACGCTCTTCCTTTCATGCTTCACGCCCGTTCCACGCCGCCTGCTCTTGCGCCGCGCGTCCCCGGACACCGTGGAAGTATTCTCGAATCACAGGGTCATTGGACTGCGATAACTCCGGCATGGTTCCGATCCCCAACACCTTGCCGTTCCCCAGAACTGCCACGCGGGTCGCGATGCGCCAGAGAGAATCCAGATCGTGCGTCACCATCACGACCGTCAGTCCCAAGAGCGTTTTCAGCGACAGTACCAATTCATCGAATCCGGCTGCAATCATTGGGTCCAAGCCTGCCGTCGGTTCATCCAGGAAGATCAGTTCGGGGTCCATCACGATCGCGCGGGCCAGTGCAGCCCGCCGCCGCATGCCTCCGCTGAGTTCATTGGGAAATTTCCTGGCGCTGTCCGGCGGCAGCCCCACCATGGCGATCTTGACGTCCACGATGTCCCGAATCAGTCGTGGATTCAAGTTCGTATGTTCGCGCAACGGCACGGCCACATTTTCCGCCAGCGTGAGCGAGCTGAAGAGGGCACCGTGCTGGAACATCACGCCGAACCGGCGGTGGATTGGCCTGCCGTTGGTGTGCTCCAGTTGACGGCTGTCCACGCCGAACAAACTGATCGTTCCCTTCGAAGGCGTCAACAGTCCGATGATCTCGCGCAGCAGCGTGGACTTGCCGCAGCCGTTTCCTCCGGCAATCGCGAAGACTTCCCCTTGGTGGATTGTCAAACTTACATCTGTGTGCACGACCGCCGATCCGAACGTCGTTGCCACATGGCTAACTTCGATCACCGGCGCGCTGATGCTGTTGGATTTCTTCCGTAGCTCAGCACCACTCAATTCCTTGATCTCCATTATCTTCCCTCTTCCACACTCACGCGCCCGCGAAAAGAGCGAGAAACGCGCGACAGACGAGAATGGGGGCCATAATCACCTGTCCTGCGCCCGCGCCTGTCCTGCCAGTCTCGCACGTCACAGATCCCACCAATTGGTCAGAATGCTGCAAATCGCGTCGAAGACGATGACCAAGAAAATACTCTGTACGACGCTGATCGTCGTATGTCGACCCACGTCATCGACGCCTCCCCTGATCTGAAACCCTTGGTAGCAGCCGACCAACGCAATGATCATAGCAAAGAACGGCGCCTTCGCGAGGCCGATCAGAAAATGTCGCACCGCGACCGCCTCTTCGAACCGGCTCACGAACTCAGTGAAGCTCACGTTCAATTGGCTGGACGCGATGAGCATGCCGCCGAATACACCCAACACATCTGCATAAACCGTCAGCAGCGGTAAGGCAATGACGAGGGCAAGGGCTCTTGGCAGCACGAGCAGATTGATGGGCGAGATGCCGAGCGTACGGACCGCATCCAATTCCTCCGTCACTTTCATCGTGCCGATCTCAGCCGCGTAGGCCGACCCGGACCTGCCGGCAATGAGAATCGCGACGATCAGTGGGGCAATCTCGCGCACCAGTGAAATCCCGACCAAGTCGACGATGAAAATGTTCGTGCCGAACTTGCGCAGCTGCTCTGCGCCCTGATAGGCGATCACAACGCCGACGAGGAACGTGAGCAGACCCGTGATCGGCAGGGCGCGCACCCCGTCCAGTTCCATCACCCGCATCAGGGCCTTCCACCGGATAGACCGCGGCCGCATCATCAAACGACCGAACGCAACCGTGGTCTCTCCGAGAAACGCGAGCCCGTGAAGGGTTGCTTCTTGTCGTCGCTGGAGATTCCGAGCCAGCCGTTCCTGCCAGCCATCCCGCCGGATCGCGGCTGTACGATTGAGGGAGGACCGGATATCAATCAGACGGACCAGCTCGGCAAATTCCGGTTTCAACCCACGGAGGGACACACTTCGACCAGCATGGCGCAGACTGCTGATGCTCCGTTGCAGCACCAGGGCGCCGCCGGTATCCATCGCGGTCACCTCCCCGGCTTCATACGTTACGTCGCGGGCGTTAGGCCACTGAAGCTGTCCACTGTCGCGCTCCAACTCGTCTAAGTTCGGAAGGGTCCAGGCCCCTCCACAATGAATGATGTTGCCCCTCACGGAGATGCTCGCCTGTTGTTCCACGGGCATGTTTCGTTCACACCTGTTCCATTATGGCTTTCAGCTCCGGCCCGGTTATCACCTCTCGTTCCAACAACAGCGTGGCGCCTTGGTGTAGCGCCGCTTTTCGCTCCTGCAGCAGCTGTTTGACCCGGTCATACTGCTCGTCGATGATCCGGCGCACTTCGCAATCGATCTCTCGCGCGGTCTCTTCGGAATAATCGCCCTTTTCAGACCCGATCGGCAGCTGGAGAAACTGGGATTGCCGTTCCCGTTCGAGCGTGATGGTCCCCAATTTGTCGCTCATCCCATAGGCCTTAATCATACTTTTCGCAATATCCGTGGCTTTCATCAGATCATTCTGCGCGCCGGTGGAGGCCTCGCCGAAGGTCATCTCCTCCGCGATCCGGCCGCCCAGCAATACAGCGACTTTGTTCTCGAGTTCGGACTTTGTCATCAAGAATCGGTCTTCCGTCGGAAGTTGGAGCGTGTAGCCGAGCGCCGCCACCCCCCGAGGAATAATGGAAATCTTCTGCACCTGATCCATTCCCGGCAACGACATGGCCACGAGGGCATGGCCGGTTTCATGAAAGGCGACCCGCTCCTTCTCCATCTTATTCAGGACGCGATTTTTCTTTTCCAATCCGGCGATGACTCGCTCGACCGCCTCCTGCAATTCAGAAAGACCCACCTGATCCTTGCCGCGGCGCACCGCCAGCAACGCCGCCTCGTTAATGATATTCGCCAAATCGGCGCCTGAAAATCCCGGAGTCATCGCGGCGATGTTTTCGAGATCCGCATCGGGACCGAGCGTCACCTGTCTGGCATGCACACGAAGAATCGCGAGGCGGCCGACCTTGTCCGGACGGTCCACCACCACATGACGATCGAACCGGCCGGCCCGCAGCAATGCAGGATCGAGAATTTCCGGGCGATTGGTCGCTGCCATAAGAATGACCCCGATGCGGGGATCGAAGCCATCCATCTCGACCAGCAACTGATTGAGCGTCTGTTCCCGCTCTTCATGGCCCATCGGTCCCGCGCCACGCGCTTTTCCGAGCGCATCCAACTCGTCGATGAAAATGATGCAGGGCGCCTTCAACTTCGCCTGATCGAACAGGTCACGCACGCGGGCCGCCCCGACTCCCACGAACATCTCGACGAATTCAGACCCGCTGATACTGAAGAACGTCACTCCCGCTTCGCCGGCCACAGCGCGGGCCAGCAGCGTTTTTCCGGTCCCTGGGGGGCCGACCAGCAGAATGCCTTTAGGAATTTTTCCACCGAGCTTGGTGAATTTCTCCGGTGTCTTGAGGAATTCAATGACCTCGCGCAATTCCTCTTTCGCCTCATCCACTCCGGCGACGTCCGCGAACGTCACCTTGATGTCTTTTTCCATATAGATCTTCGCTTTGGATTGCCCCACCTGCATGAAGCCGCCTTGAGCTTGCCCCATCCGGCGAAGGATGAAGATCCAGACGCCGGCGAACAGGGCCACCGGGAGGACCCAGGAAAGGAGGTCACGCCAAAACGTCGTTTCGATGACCCCGGTGAACACCACGCCATGCGCATTGAGCTCCCGGACCAGATCGGGATCTTCCACGCGGATCGTCGTAAACCGCTTCTCTGTTTTGGCCTCCCCTTCCGGTTTGAGCTTGCCGGTGAGGAACTGGCTGCTGACGGCGACGTCAGCGACCTTGCCCTCCGCTATCCAGGTCTTGAACTGACTGTACGGAATTTCTTCCACTTTGTTCAAGGCAAGGAGGAAGTCATGTACCAGAATGACGGCCATGACTGCGAGCAGCACATACCCGACGGAAAAGGAGACCTTTTTGTTCATCGCTTGCACGACTTCCTTTCAGTCTCTCGGCCCGCAGCCCGCTAAAACATGAAATACGCTCCAAGGCCTATCGACTCGATCTTCTGGTTGATGAAGAACTGGCCATAGGGATTATGGCCGTAAAAATAGGTCGCCATAATCCGAAACCGTCGGCGGGAGCCCGTTCGAGACCATTCGAACCCACCGAGCACATTGGTATCGATGAGCCAGGCGTGTTGATCCATCGACTTGAAATCCGCCGAGAGCACGGGAGTCACGATCAGCCGGTCCAATAACGAACCCAAGATTTGCGTGCGCATCCCAGGAGCCCGCGCTTCAAATCCCCATTGAATGCGTCCGGCATCGAGGGTTGACGGTTCCCGGTGCACCAGATACCCGCCTCCTCCGTACAAGCGGAGCCATCGGTAGTCATAGGACAGGATGGCCTCTACTTCCTCAATGCTGAGCGTCACCCGATTGAATCCGGGATTGCTTATTAAGAATTCATCGCCGATATGGCTGCTTTGGTGATAGTAGCGGAACCTCGCCGACCAATTTCCCGAGCGCCACGAGAGTGGAATTCCGACGTTGAAATCTGTATTGATCAGCGCGGCGTTGCTCGTGTCCAGGTTGAACTGCGCGAAGACGCCTGTCAACAAGCCTATTTGCCAACCATCGCACCCCTGCCGCTTGGTGAAAAATCCGAAGTTCTCACCGATCGCCACCGACCCAAGATTGTAAGAGGATCCGCCGTTGCGTGGCCGCGCATGCTGCCAAATGGCAAAGAACTGTGGCTGTTTAGGATCCGCCATGAGCGGACGAAAGACGTCGTCGGACGGAAAGGCCTCGCTCGTCTCTCCGATACCGGTGCGATCGTAGCGGCAATCGAGCACCGCTTCCACCTTCTTATCCTTGTTGTCCTGGTTTTGCGCCTCCACCTCCTGTGCATACGCCGGCCCTGCCAGCAGAGCGCTGATGCATGCAATCCCCACCGCCAACCGATTGAACGGAACCACCCGGCCCATGCTCGTACCTCCCTCTATCAGCCCCTATTCCCTGCCATGGATTCCCCATGGAGAAGCCTCCTTCGATAGCATATTTCAGAGAGAAAATTCACTCACTTCGTGAGGGAATTCATGCTGTGTGGCCGAATCGTTCGGCGGGCAGGTTTTGACTGATGTCTGTATAGTCAGGCGAGCCGCGCTACTGCAGGACGCTATCAACGGTATGCCGCAATGCCATGTCGTCTATTCCATCCGCTTTCAGAAACTCGATGTTTCCGGACGCGACGTTGTACATGGCACCAACGATGGCGATGCGCTTCTCTCGGACGAGGTTGTCGAGCGTGAGACTCCGTTGACGCAATTCCTTGACCACACGCACGACATTGTCTCTGGCGACAGCATCCGCAACCGATTCTACGTTAGGTGGAGGTGAATCCGGAGCCATCTGATTGGCGCCTCTCACTGCAGATCGCTGAATCTCGCGAACGATGGAGCCGAGATGCTGGCATCCTGTCGCTTCAACAGTCGACCGACGTGAGCCCAGCAGTTGCACCGCGGCGGACACCGCTCCGCATCGTGTATGCCCGATCACGATGATGAGCTTTGCACCTGCCACGGCACATCCGTATTCGGCGCTGGCCAGCACCTTTCGGCTTGTAATGTTCCCGGCAATACGAATGCTGAAAATGTCTCCTATACCAAGATCGAAGATCCATTCAACGGGTATGCGTGAATCGATGCAACTGAGTGCCACGGCCAGCGGATGTTGGGCCGCTGCGGTGGCACGGACTTGCCGGGTAAAGTCTCGGGTCAGGCGCTGTCCGACGCGGGTTCGCTCGTGACCGTCCTTCAGAATCTGCAGCACCTGCTGTGGGGTGAGGGCATTTTGGAGTTCACGGGTCGAATAATCCACATAGTGAATCTGGTCCTCCACAGGGTACTCCCCTCGAAAGCCGACAAGACTTACCTCCACGCCGTGCGCGGGTCCCGTTTGTCCCTTGAAATCCCGGATTAAATCAATCACGTCAGGATCAATATAGTCCGTGTTCCGCGCATCAAGGAGTACACGGCCGTTACGAGGCACTTCGTGCAGGACATTAGACAGTGCGGCGCGATTCAGGAAGCTCACCTGATTCGCGAGCTCGATATGGACGACGTCGCCGCCAAGATGCTTCTCGACGAAGTGATGCACCGGGCGACGCATATTGCTGTTCAGAATAAACCCAATGGCCACGGTCAATCCGATCACGATGCCGATCAAGAGGTCGGTGAAGACAATGGCCGTGAGAGTTGCCGCAAACGGGATGAATTGATAGCGACCTTCGCTCCACATTTGCTTGACCAACGCCGGACTGGCCAATTTGATGCCGGTCATCAGCAAAATTGCCGCAAGAGCGGATAACGGGATGGTGTTGAGCCAAACCGGAATCAGCGGAACACTCACGAGGAGTAATATCCCGTGAATGATCGTCGCCAATTTTGTCTTGGCGCCTGCGTTGACATTGACGGAGCTACGGATGATGACCGACGTAATTGGGATTCCGCCGATCAGGCCGGATGTTACGTTCCCAATGCCTTGCGCAAATAGTTCTTGGCTCGGCAGAGAGGTCCGCTGCTGCCGATCAAGACGATCCACGGCCTTGAGGTTCAGCAAAGTTTCAAGAGACGCCACAATAGCCAGGGTTAATCCGGCAATATAGACCGCAGGATTGGCCCACTGGGTAAAATCCGGCCGAGGAAGAAGTCCGAACAGTTCTTTTATCTCACCCGTCACAGGCACCTGGACGAGATGGCTCGGCTTGATGAGCCATGGCCCGCCGAGTTGTTCGAACCATAAGACCGCTCCGATGCCGAGCAGCACCACGGCGACGGGAGCAGGGAAGAGAGACGTTTTCAACGGCTTCCAGTTATCCCACAGCACGAGTATGGCAACGGAAATCAGACCGATGAGGGCCGCACCCGGGTGGAAGTCCGTGAACATGCTGATCAGTTCTGAAAACGTCGTTTCGAGGTCCGGCTGAAAGAAGGCCATTTCTCCTTCCGGGTCTGGATCATGTCCGAACAAATGTGGAATTTGTTTGAGAACGATGATGACTCCGATCGCGGCCAACAACCCTTTAATCACGCTGGTGGGAAAGAATTCGGAGATGAATCCCCCTTTAGCGACGCCCAGACCGATTTGGATTACACCAGCAATAATCACGGCCATGAGAAAAGCTGAAAAGGAACCGAGTGAGGCAATCTGTGCTGCCACGACGGCCGACAAACCCGCCGCTGGGCCGCTTACGCTGGTATGGGATCCGCTGAGAAGTCCCACCAAAGTTCCGCCGACGATTCCGGCCAACAACCCGGACATCAGCGGGGCGCCCGATGCGAGTGCGATCCCGAGGCATAAGGGGAGGGCCACAAAAAATACGACCAGCCCTGATTTGGTGTCAGCGATGATGGTGCTGAGAGATAGACGGTTCATCACAAATATGGAGCCGCGTCTTCGTTAGGTTGTGCGTCGTCGACTCGTATCCTTCGAGTCTGTTCTGTAAGACTGGTTCTAGACGCTTTCAGCCAGCAATCAGACCTATGACCGAGCAGCCATGGCGTTGGACGCCAAACGGCATGGTGAGCGTCTTGAGAAGATGAGATTATGCAGAAGGGGGATGGAACACAGATGTAAGCAAGACCGGCAAATGAACCACTGGGCATAACTCGCGGAAGAAAGTAGACAGACGAGGCCATTCCGGTTCAGGCGAGGGTGAGGGAGTAGAAAAATCCTCAGAAACAGGTTCCGACTTCGTGAGAACATCGCTATTGAGCAGGTCCACGAGCGTGGCCGGCACTCCGAGCATCTGCGTCACGACACAGAGGCAAAGCAGCACGACCACGCCTGTTACACCCGCTGCTTGGTACGAGGAGCGAGATGTCAGGAGCATCATCAAGTCCATACGGTCAACTTACCACATGAAAAACACGCTGTCATGTTCGCATACCATCCCATTTGGGCTGGTCAACCCCAGCGCCATACCTCAAAAACCGGTTCATTCGCCGCTTTGCAAGCATTGCGAGACCGGTCGCCGTGTGGGGCGGTCCGCCTCTGCGACCTTGGTCGCGCGTCATCCCTGGATTCGACTATCACGAACAGCGCCGTTGGTCCGCTTCCGTCAGGAAGTCCATCGCCATTTCAGGATCTCCGGCATGTCTTCACCATATTCGGCGATGTACTGTTTATGCTCGATGCGTTTGTCCCGCATGGCCTGCTTGGCATAGTCGGCCTGCGACCCGTGCAAGGGAATCCTGTCGATGACATCGTTGACTAGATGAAACCGATCGAGATCGTTCATCACCGCCATGTCGAACGGGGTTGTTGTCGTGCCCTCTTCCTTGTACCCGCGCACATGCAGATTCTTATGATTGGTCCGTCGATAGGTGAGGCGGTGGATCAGCCAGGGATAGCCGTGGAAGGCGAAGATGATCGGCTTGTCCGTCGTGAACAGGGCGTCGAAATCCCTGTCCGACAATCCATTGGGATGTTCTGCGGGCGGTTGCAGCTTCATCAAGTCCACTACGTTGACGACCCGCACTGATAGTTCCGGCAGATACTCACGCAGCAAAGACACGGCGGCCAGCGTTTCCATCGTCGGAACATCCCCGCAGCATGCCATTACGACGTCCGGCTCAGTATTCTTATCGTTACCGGCCCATTCCCAGATGCCGACGCCGGCCGTGCAATGCTTCACCGCGGCGTCCATGTCGAGCCATTGCGGAGCCCGCTGTTTCCCCGCCACGATGACGTTCACGTGGTTGCGACTCCGCAGACAATGGTCGGTGACGGAGAGAAGTGTGTTGGCATCTGGCGGGAGATACACTCTGATCACCTCGGCTTTCTTGTTGACGACATGATCGATGAAGCCGGGATCTTGATGGCTGAATCCATTGTGGTCCTGCCGCCAGACATGGGAGGACAACAAATAGTTGAGCGAGGCGATTGGTTTCCGCCACGGAATGTGGCCGCAGACCTTGAGCCACTTGGCGTGCTGATTGAACATAGAATCAACGATATGAATGAACGCCTCGTAGCAGGAGAAGAAACCGTGCCGGCCTGTCAGCAGATAGCCTTCCAGCCAGCCCTGGCATTGATGTTCGCTGAGCATCTCCATCACGCGGCCGTCCGGCGCCAGATGATCGTCGTAGGGATAGCGGTCGGCTATCCATGTCCGATCGGTCACATCTAAAACATCCTGCCATCGATTTGAGTTATTCTCGTCCGGACTAAACAGACGAAAATTGCGGTGTTGCAGATTCATTGCCATCGCATCCCGCAGGAAGGTTCCCATCACGCGAGTCGCTTCAGACGCGACGGAGCCGGGGCGTTTGACGGCAACGGCGTACCGGCGAAAATCCGGTAGTTGCAGATCCCTGAGCAGCGTTCCGCCGTTCGCATGGGGATTCGCGCTCATGCGGCGTTCACCCTTCGGGGCGAGGTCCATCAATTCCCGCCTCAACCGGCCGTCCCCGTCGAAGAGCTCTTCCGGCTTATAGCTCTTCATCCATCGTTCGAGAATTTCCAGGTGCCCCGGTTTGTCCATCTCGCCCATCGGCACTTGGTGGCTCCGCCAGAAATCTTCTGTTTTCTTTCCGTCGATCTGTGTCGGGCCGGTCCAGCCTTTGGGGGACCGTAGGACGATCATGGGCCAACGGGGCCGTTGCACAATGCCCTTGATTCGGGCTCCGGTCTGGATACGACGGATCTCATCGAAACAGGTGTTGAGAGTCGACGCCATGAGCCGATGCATCATTCCGGGATCGCGACCCTCGACGAAATAAGGCAGGTAACCGCAGCCGCGAAACAGTTGTTCCAGTTCCTCGCGGCTGATACGGGCCAGCACGGTGGGATTGGCGATTTTGTACCCGTTCAAATGGAGAATCGGTAGGACCGCACCATCGGTGACGGGGTTGAGAAATTTATTGGAATGCCAACTGGTGGCGAGCGGACCTGTTTCCGCTTCACCGTCGCCCACCACGCAGGCCGCGATTAGATCGGGATTGTCGAACACCGCCCCATAGGCATGAGAGAGAGAGTACCCCAATTCACCGCCTTCGTGAATCGACCCTGGCGTTTCAGGAGCAACATGACTGGGAATGCCACCGGGGAAAGAAAATTGTTTGAACAGCCGCTTCATCCCCTCTTCGTCCTGCGAGACATTCGGATAGACTTCACTATAGGTGCCTTCCAAATAGGCATTCGCGATCAATCCGGGCCCACCGTGCCCCGGGCCCGCGATATAGAGCATATTGAGATCGTGTTCTTTGATGATTCTGTTCAGATGGACGTAGATGAAATTCAACCCTGGTGTCGTGCCCCAATGGCCGAGCAAACGTGGCTTGATGTGGGCGCGCGTCAGCGGTTTCCGCAGGAGCGGGTTGTCGTACAAGTAGATTTGGCCGACGGACAGATAGTTAGCCGCCATCCAGTAGGCATCCATCTTATGAAGCAGATCTGAACCGACTGCCTGTCTCCGTTTTTCCATGACGGCCTCACCGGTCATTTTGTTACGCATTCAGCACGTGCACCACCGACTCCGCCATTTCGCGTTCTTCATCCGTATGAATGACACGAACCGTGACGGGAGTTCCCTCTTTGGATATCACCGGGGCATTGGCGTCGTTGCGCGCCGGATCGACACCGATGCCGAGAAAGTCCAAGCCGTCGCATATTCGTGCACGGATGACCGGCGACTGTTCTCCAATGCCCGCACTGAACACCAGGGTATCCAATCCACCTAAAGCCGCGGCCAACGACCCGATGGTTTTTTTAGCCTGATAGCAGAACAGCGCAACCGCTTCCGCCGCTCGCGGGTCGTTCCGTTCTTTCTCGAGCAGATCCCGCATGTCGGAGCTGATTTCAGAAACGCCGATCATGCCCGATTCGCTGTTGACCATCCGGTGAAATCGCTCCGCACTCATGCCTTCCGTGCGGGCCAGATAGGCGACGAGCCCCGGATCGAGGTCGCCGGATCGTCGGCTCATCGGCAGACCGGAGGTCGGAGTGAAGCCCATCGTGGTCTCAACACTCTTGCCGTCTTTCACGGCGGTCATACTGGCTCCGTTTCCCAGATGGGCGAGAATGACGCGGCCGCTGGCTTCGCCTTGCCGTCCTATTCTTGCCAGCTCCTTCATAAGAAAAGAGCATGACAGGCCGTGAAAGCCGTACCGCTGAATCCCGAGCCTCTCATACCGTCTCGGGATGGCCAGAAGGCGAGCCACAACAGGCATACCGCGATGAAAGGTCGTGTCAAAGCACACGACGTTCGGAATACCGGGATAACGCCTCTGAAATGCGTCGATAAGTTCGAGCTCGGCCGGCATGTGCTCCGGATCGTAGGAGCTGATCCGGCGGAGTTCCTCCAGTAGATCCTCGGTGACCGCCGTCGGTCCCCCGTACTTCATTCCGCTATGCACGACACGATGGCCGATCGCGCCGATAGATCCCGTTCCGACTGCATGTTCCAACCACACCATCACCCGACCGGCAGAAGCCGCATAATCCGCAGTTCCCAGGATACGGCGTTCTCGCCTGCCAGTTTCGTTGTCGATCACCGTCATCCCTGTCTCAGGCAGGCCGATCCGGTCGACCACACCGCCCGCCACGCGGATGGGAGGGCCGGCTTTTCGAAACAGGGCGAATTTGATGCTGGAAGACCCACCGTTGATGGTGAAAATGTATGAACCGGATTGCATAACTGTTCAGCCTGTTATGACCCGATCGTAGTAGGACTCGAGCACGGAATAGGCGTCATTCATATATTGCGCGACCATCCGATGCGTATTGAAGAATGATCCATTGACGGCAACCGTGTATCGCATCATCTCGATGTATCGACTGCGATCACGATAAAAACAGGGAATCACCTTCTGCTCCAATTTGTCATATAACGCCGCGGCATGGCAGGCGTCCATCCCCTCCTTCGGTTCCAGGCAGGCCTCGACTCGATCACCGATCGACCAACCGGTCACGCCTTCGATATGACCCTCGATCCACCAGCCGTCCAGCACGCTGAGGCTCGGCACCCCGTTCATCGCCGCCTTCATGCCGCTGGTTCCGGAGGCTTCATGCGGAGGCAGCGGCGTATTGAGCCAGACGTCCACGCCGGCGCAGAGGATCTTAGCCAACACCATGTCGTAATTGCCAAGATACACGACAGGAATGTGCCCGCGGAGCACGTCGCGGAATCGATGCACCAGCCGGATGAGATCTTTTCCGGCTTGATCATGAGGATGGCTCTTGCCGGAAAACACCAGTTGAATCCGGCCGGCCTGCCTCGCGATGGCTTTCAGCCGCTCAAGATCATGAAACAAGAGTGCCGCTCGCTTATACGATGCGGCGCGGCGCGCGAAGCCGAGTGTCAGCACATTGACGTCGAAGCCCTCGTTGGTTTCGTGGTTGATAAACTCGATGAGACGGCGCTTGGCCTTATCATGAGCTTGCCAGATTTCATCGCCTGGAATGCCGACTGCATAGCGAAGCGTGAGAGGATCGCGCCGCCAATCCGGCACATGTCGATCGTACAACGCCTGAAACGCCGGCGCCGCCCAGGTGGCGGCGTGCACGCCGTTCGTAATCGAATGGATGGGATAACCGGGGAACAGGCTGTGCGACACTTCTCCATGTTTCATGGCCACACCATTGATATAGCGGGAATAGCCGAGGGCGAGCGCAGTCATGTTGAGCATGCTGTCTTGGCCGTAGATTCCGAGCCATTCCCGGAATCGATCACCCAGCACACGATGCGCCATCTCGATCGGAAACTGGTCATGGCCCGCCGGCACGGGGGTGTGTGTCGTAAAGATACAGCGCTCGCGCACAGCATCGACCATCTCCGCTGACAGGCTCCCAGCGCCTTGCCGCGCGAGTGTTTCTTCCAAGAGGCCAAGAACGAGCAACGCCGCGTGGCCTTCGTTCAAGTGGAAACGGCTTACCCGCTGATGGCCGAGTGCGCGCAACATACGTATCCCGCCGATGCCCAATAATACTTCCTGACAGAACCGATAGTACTGATCGCCGCCGTAGAGTACGCCGGTCAAAGTCCGATCCCACTCGCTGTTCTCCGGCACATCCGTGTCGAGGAAATAGACCGGTACTTGGTAGCCCGATTGGCCGGCAACCAAATACCGCCAGGCACGGATCTGCACCGTCCGTCCCTCGAGCTGGACCGCCACGCGGGCATCAAGGGGTTGGAGGAAATCTTCGAGGATCCATTTCACCGGTTCTTCTGTTTGCGTTCCCTGCGCATCGAGACGTTGAAAGAAATGGCCGCTTCTATAGAGTAGGCTGACGGCTACAAACGGGAGACGAATGTCGGCGGCTGTCCTTATCGTATCCCCCGCCAGCACGCCCAGCCCCCCGGCATACGTGGGCATGTTCGGATCCAGCCCGATCTCCATGGAGAAGTACGCAACCAGGGATTCTGCAGAAGTGTGACTCTGATCCATCATTGTCCTGACTTGCGCGAAAGCACAACTATTGATCGGGGCTTCGCCAGGTAGTGAAGGAATGACCTAAGTCCCTTCTTCCTCTGCCCATCGATTTACGAATTGTCAAGGCGCGAGTTTCATGCTACGCCGCCGACATCTTCAGCTGCCACCTCAAGTTAATCGAGAGATTTCTGGAACCGGATGATACTCACGCTCAGCAGGGCCACGCTGAACAGCGCCAAGGCGGCCATCTGCGGCCACAGTACATCCAGCCCTACGCCTTTTAAGTAGACACCGCGCAGCACTTCCAGAAAATATCGAAGCGGGTTCAAATAGGTGAGCGTTTGCACCCACTCGGGCATGCTGCTGATCGGTGTGCCGAAACCGGAGAAGGTAATGGCCGGCATATTGAAGAAAAATCCCGATACCATTGCTTGTTGCTGAGTCATGGCAATGGTCGAAATAAACAGGCCAACGCCCAACATGCACAGGATAAACAATACAGACCCCATCGCGAGGGCCCAAACACTCCCGCGAAACGGCACGCCGAACCAGAGAATGCCCACCAACGAGATGAGGGTGGTGTCGAGCAGTCCGATCAGAAAAAAGGGCACTGTCTTCCCGAGGATGAATTCCGGCCGGCGGATCGGTGTGACCATGATCTGCTCGAGCGTGCCGATTTCCCGTTCCCTGACGACGGCAAATGCCGTCAGGCTCACAACCATGACCAAAATCAGGTTACCGATTACGCCCGGCACGAAAAACCATTGATTATCGAAGTTCACGTTGAACAAAGGGCGTCTTTCCAGGACAATTGAAGGAATCTGCGAGGGAGCGTACGCCGCGGTGCGAAGAAGATGCGCTCGTTGAAAATCCTCCGTGAAGCGGCCGGCGATTTGGTTGATATAGCCAACCGCAATCAAGGCGGTATTCGAATTGCTGCCATCGACGATGAGTTGTAAGTGCGCCGTTTGTCCTTTCCCAAGATCCTGAGCGAAACCCGCATTGATTTGAAGCGCCACGGCAACCTCTCCACGATCGATCAGATCTTTAATCTGCCGAGGATCGGTCAGGTGCAGACGGACATCAAAATAGGGATTTGCGGTAAAGCGAGAGACAAGATCACGACTCACTTGACTATTGTCGTAATCCAGTACTGCCGTGGGAATGTGGCGAACTTCCAATGTCGCGGCATAACCGAAGACGAGCATCTGAATGATCGGCGGAAGGAACAAGAGGGTGCGGGTGCGCTTGTCGCGAAAGACTTGGATGAATTCTTTGACCAACATGCCGCGCAACCGATTCAGCATGATCATCCCTACGTCAGTTTCTTGTGAAACGCTCGCGTCGCTAAAATAGTTAACACAGAGGCGAAGAGTGCTAGTGCGAGCAAGTCATCTAGAAGCAGAGGGAGCGGCGTACCTTTGAGAAACACGTCACGGATGATCGCCATAAAATAACGCGCGGGGATGACATGCGTAATGATTTGGATCACGGCCGGCATCTGATCGATGGGGTAGATGAACCCCGAAAGCAGAAACGCCGGGAGAAAGGTCGCAATCAGCGCCGCTTGGCTGGCGGCGAGTTGAGACTTCGCCACGACCGACATGACGTATCCCAGCGAGAGGACGACGAGGAGAAAAAGGGTGCAGCTCAGGAAAAACACGCTCCACTGCCCGCGAAACGGCACCTCGAACCACCAGATTGCCAGAACGGCGCAGAGGGCCGTGTCGAACAGCCCGATCACGAAATACGGCACGAGCTTTCCGACCATAAGTTCGACGGGCGTGATCGGTGTGGAAACCAGTTGTTCCATAGTACCGCGCTCCCACTCTCTTGCGATGGTCAATGAGGTGAGAAAGGAGCCGATGACGGCCATAATGATGGCAACGACCCCCGGGACGATGTTGGCGGTGCTTTCAAGGTCTTCGTTGAACCAGGTCCTGGTTTCGATACTCAACGGTGGGTTCAGCATCGGCTGCCCCCGTTGTCCAGCCCAATTTAGTCGCAGGTGTCGGTTATAGGCCTGAACCACCGCTTCACTGTAGCTGAGACTGACGTTGGCGGTGTTGTTGTCGGTGGCGTCGACCAGTGCCTGAATACCGACCGGACCGCCGCCGTTCAATTGCTCCGAAAAATCGGCAGGGATCACAATGGCCAGCCGGCAGGCTCCGGTGTCGAGCGCTTCGATCAACGCCGGATAATTATCGACGGTCTTGACGACGCGAAAATACTCCGATGCCTGAAAGTGCTTCAGAAAGTCCTGGCTTTGCTGGTTCCCCGCTCGGTCGTATATGTACACAGGGATATGTTGAACGTCGAAACGTACACCATAGCCGAAGGCCAGCATCAGAAGCAGCGGCATCGCCACTGTAATCAACAGACTGGGGAGGTCGCGCTGAATCTGGAGCGTTTCTTTGCGGATGATCGCGACGATCCGGTTCCAACGCATCAGGTTCTCTGCCCGCTTAATTGGGCGGTCAATGAGACAAACACGTCTTCCAAACTTGCACGGATGGGTTCAATCCGTGACACCGCGACGCCCTGTCCTGATAGGACGGCGCGGAGACGCGGGATGGCGTTCCGAGCGTCCTCGACCACGGCATGCAGAGCATTGCCGAACACAGCGACATCGCGGATATCCGGAGCTTGCCGCATCACATCGAGCGCCAGGCCAAGCGGAGCACACTCAATCAGAAGGAGTTCCCCGGTCATGGCTCGCTGTTTCAATTCGGTCGGCGACCCCGAGGCCACGATACGGCCTTGAAAAATCAACACCAGACGATTGCAGTACTCAGCCTCGTCCATGTAGTGCGTCGTGACGAGCACGGTCACTCCGTCGGCCGCCATCGTGTGGATCCATTCCCAGAATTCGCGACGCGAGATCGGATCGACGCCGGAGGTCGGCTCGTCCAAGAAGAGAATCGGCGGACGATGAAGCACCGCGCACCCCAAAGCGAGCCGTTGCTTCCATCCGCTCGGGAGCGTGCCCGTCACGGCCGACTCGCGGCCGGTCAGGCCGGCCATGTCCAGCACCCACGCCTCCCGTTCCTTGAGCGCCGATCCTGGCACGTCGTACATGCTGGCGAAGAACCGGATATTTTCGATGACCCGAAGATCGTTGTAGAGCGAAAACTTTTGCGACATATATCCGATACGGCGGCGGACCTGATCCGGTTCCCGCGCGACATCATAGCCGGCGACCAGGGCCTGTCCCGCCGTTGGGCGCAGGAGCCCGCAGAGCATGCGGATCGTCGTTGATTTGCCGGCGCCGTTCGGACCCAAGAAGCCCACGACCTCACCCGCGCGCGCTTCCAGATTGATGTGATCCACTGCGACGAAGTCGCCGAAACGTTTGACGAGATCACGGGCGATCACCGGTGCCGTATCGTACTTGGTCATGCCCTTTCCTCACCGGAACCTGACGTCGCGGCGACGAATAGGTCCTCGATCGTGGGAGCGACTTCTTCCAGGCGGTCGAAGGATAGGCCCGCGGTCTGAAGGGCTGCTCGAAGCTCAGGAATTCGACGCGCAGCATCGTCCACCAGAAGATGGACTCCATCGCCGACGAGCAAGGCGTTGCGTACGCCATCTGCCCCGGCGAGAGCGGCGCGAATCTCACGCGCGTCCCGCGCGATCACAGACAATACTGCGCCCTGAAGGTGTGTCTTCAATCCGGAGGGCGCTTCGCAATACAACATGTGTCCCTGGTGCAGCAAGGCCACTCGATGACAACGTTCCGCTTCGTCAAGATACGAAGTCGACATGAGAATGGCGATCCCTTCGTTGAGGAGCGAGTACAGGATGCGCCAGAAATCACGACGCGAGACCGGATCAACGCCGTTGGTCGGTTCATCCAGCAGGATCACGAGCGGGCGATGGATGAGGGCGCAGACGAGTCCAAGTTTTTGCTTCATGCCCCCGGAAAGTTTGCCGGCCAGGCGATCCGTAAAGGGACTCATGCCGGCTGCGTCGAGCAGTTGCCGGGAGCGCGTCGCTCGTTCTGCGCGGGAAACACCGAAGATGTCTGCATAAAACCGAATATTTTCCGCAACAGTCAAATCTTCATAGAGTCCGAAGCGCTGCGGCATGTAGCTGAGACGCGCTTTGGCTGCTTCCGGATCGCGGACGACATCGGCGCCCGCGACGGTCGCTGATCCCCCATCCGGAGTAAGGACGCCGGCCAGCATCCGCAGCGTGGTCGTCTTTCCTGCGCCGTCAGGCCCGACGAGCCCAAAGATTTCACCGGCATGCACCTCGAACGTAAGATGATCTACGGCCGTGACGCCGGAAAAGTGTTTCGTCAGGTCCGTTGTGATAATGGCGGCATGAGTCATTGCTTCGGCGCTTCGATGATGGCTTCAGCCGGCATTCCGGGCTTGAGCTCGTGGTTTTGGTTCTCCAAGTTGATCTTGATGCGATAGACGAGGGTCACACGTTCCTTGTAGGTCTCCACACTCTTAGGCGTGAATTCAGCTTGCGAGGCGATGAACGCAACACGGCCGTGATACTCCTTATCTGGATAGGTGTCGGTACGCACGGTGGCGGCCTGGTCCCACCGAACGCGGCCTAGATCTGTCTCGTTGATGTAGCCTCGCATCCAGAGGTGGTCAATATCGGCGATCGTGACGACCGGAGTTCCCGGAGCCACGACCTCACCCAGTTCAGCCTGCCGGACCAATACCACTCCGGAGATCGGAGCCGAGAGCACGGTATGGGAGAGATTGACCCGAGACTTCTCAAGATTCTCTCCGGCCAGCTTCAGATTGGCGCGTCGCACGGCAATTTCCTCCTTGCGAGTGCCTTCGACGATTTGATCGTGGGTTTCTTTGATGCGTTGATACGTGGCCTCCGCTCGTTTCATGAGAGTCTCCGCGCTGTCGGCATCTTCTTGAGAGACGGCTTGTTCGCGGAGAAGGGCTTGGCGGCGGCGGAATTCGGCCCGCTTTAGTTCGAGATCCGACTGGGCATCGATCAACGATTGCGTTGCGGCCTGGATTTCCTGCTTGCGGCTTCCGGCCAAGGCCAGCTTCAATTCGGCTTCCCTTGTATCCACGGTCGCCTTGTCCACACTCACTTGCTGGCGGTAATCATCATCGTCCAACCGCGCAAGCAGATCACCTTTGTTGACGTGTTGGCCCTCTTGAACAGGCAGCTCAATGATGCGACCCGAGACTTTAAAGCTGACCACGCTCTCGTGCGCTTCAATATTGCCTGCTATCTTCAACGTCCTGTCCTCTGCTGGAGTCGCCCCTGCCCGGAGGTACAGATACGCACCGGCTGTGAGAGCCATGACCCCGAGCGCGATGAGAAGCGTTTTCTTCATGAACCTCACCGAATCGCCCTCGACAACCATCACGAGAATCTCATTTGGCCAGGAGCATCGTCACGTCGATCACCACCGATCACCACAACGTGGCGACATAAAAGATGCCATCCAATGCGTTGGAGCGGCCGGCACAAAGAGCACCATACATGTCATGCGCGCCTTCTTCTTGCCTTAACCTTTTGCATGGAGTCCATTGCAAGTCGACTCTCAATGCTGCCTCAGCACTTCCGCGTTCAGCATGATGATCTCGATCTCTTCGGTAATCTCTTCCTGACGCAAGCTGTTCCGTCTCAGGGCAAGCTCCGCCATATCCTTTTCCAACCGTTGGATGGCCTTGTCCATGTGTTGGAAGCGGCGAAGATTCTCGGCCATCAAGGAGCTATAACAAACCTCGTGCAAGAGACTGAATAGGTGATGATCAATCAGATCTGCCGCAAATACAAATGGATCGAGATTCAGCACGGGCGGATAGCTCATGTGCAGCGGACGGCCTGGTGCTCTCTTAATCGGTTCGTGAACGCGTATCCCACCGCCTTCAGAAGCGGGATCGTGGTGAACGATTGTGAACTCCAAGCGGACTCCGGGCTTTTGGCTTGCCTGTAGTTCCCTTAGTCGTGCCATCAGTCCGACGAGGACCGCGGGTACTTCCTCTGCGACGGTCGGCCCTGAGAGCGATGCCGCGACCCGCTGGTCTTGCGCGAATTTGGCAACGAGCTTCCGTCCGATGAGTACCAGACGCGGCTGGGACGGTAAACATTCATGGATACGCTGCTCCACGCCCTCCAGCAACTGTTCATTGTAGTCTCCGCAAAATCCACGTTCTGAACCGATGATCAGCCACACCGACGTGCCCTTTCCCAATCGTCGAGCAGCCTCAGGATAAAACGTAAAGAAATCTTCCGCAGCCGCTTCGATGCTGTCCACCACTCGACGTTGCGTAGTGAGAAATCTGGTCAATTTCTGCCGCTCGATCAGCGCAAGGTTTTTCATGGCGCGAAGAATGCCGTTGATATCGCTTAATGCTTGAAGGCGGTCGTCGAGTTCCCGGCGCCGGCTCATGTAGCGAAGCCTTCCTTGAGCCAACTTGTCACGGCTTCGACCCACTGCTCGTCCCGCTGTTCAAGGGTCAGGCGACTTGTGGAGAGGCGTGCGGCGATGTGACTCAGCACTGGTCCGATCTTCTCCGGCGGAACGTCGTCGAACAAGCCGCGGTTGAATCCCGTGAGCCAGGCTAGTTGGAATTCGATGGGCAGCGGAGAAAGTCGATCTTGTTTCAAGATCTCGCGCAAGACTCGGCCCCGCCTGATCTTGGCTTCCATCGTCGCTTCCAACTTGGCTCCGAACCGAGTGAAGACTTCCAGTTCGAGAAACTGCAGAAAGTCCAGCTTCATATGTCCGGCCTGCTCCTTGATCCGCGGATGTTGTCCCTTTCCACCGATCCGCGAGACCGACTTGGTGACGTCGATGGCGGGGATCGTGCCTCCGGCAAAAAGTCGAGTATCAAAGTAGATTTGACCATCGGTGATGGAAATCAGGTTCGTCGGGATATAGGCCGCGATCTCTCCTTGCGTGGTTTCAACGACAGGAAGGGCCGTCATGCTGCCGCCTCCCAATGAGGGAGCCAGGCACGTGGACCGTTCGAGCAAGCGTGAGTGAAGAAAGAAGATGTCGCCCGGATAGGCTTCGCGACCAGGAGGGCGCCGCAACAACAACGACAGTTCTCGATAGGTTTGCGCATGGGTGGTGAGATCGTCATAGACCACGAGTGTGTCGTGGCCTTCCCACATCCACTCTTCGGCCAGTGCGCATCCTGCGAAGGGAGCCATGTACTTGAGTCCAGGGAGCGCTGTCGCCTCCGCGGCGACGACGGCCGTGTACTCCATAGCGCCATAGGTCTGTAACGTGTCGATCGTGTTGACGATGCTCGATCGCTTTTGACCGATCGAGACGTACACGCACCGCACATTTTCCCCACGCTGGTTGATGATCGTATCCAAGGCGAAGGCGCGCTTGCCGATCCCATTATCCCCGATGATTAACTGCCGTTGCCCTTTCGCGACGGGGATGAGAGTGTCGACGACCTTGCTTCCCGTGTATAAGGGACGATGGACAAAGTCTCGAGCCACGATCGGCGGCGAAGGCGCGAAGAGTTCGCGTCGACTTAGAACATCCGATGGGGGGTGCCCATCCAGCGGATCGCCCAGTGGATTGATCACACGTCCTATCAATTGGTCTCCTACCGGCAGACTCAGACGTTGACCGGAGAGATGCACGATTGTCCCGGCAGTCAACCGGGGGGTTTGGGTCAGGAGAATGGCACCGAGCCGTTCCTTGGCTAGATGGAAGACGAGGGCTCGGCTTCCATCATCGAGCAACAAGATTTCTTCCATGGCGGCAGAAGGGAGTCCCTCGATCCAGACGATCCCGTCGCTGACGGATCGGACACGGCCCTGCTCCCTGATGCGCAAACTCAGCCGATATTGTTCAAGCCAGACGGCTTGTCCGGAAAGGAGCGAGTTACGAGGCATGCGAGGTACCCACTGCTTGCGCCGCTTCGGAGAAGGCTCTCAATTCGTCTTGAAGGTTTGCTCCCAGCATCCAGGGGCCAAGGCTGAGACGGATGCCGGCCATCAAGTCCCGATCTTCCCGCCACTCACAGAAGATGGACTGACCAAGGAACGACTGAATGGCTTCCAGCAGAGACGTTCGCTGCGACTGACTGAGCTGATAGGCGCTGGTGATGATGGCCGGTACGTCACCCTTCACGCAAGCTGATCGAATGGCTTGCCGTCGATCATCGGGAATCCGGCGCAGATCTTCAACCAGGACTTCCACCAGCTTGGCTTCGAGTTCGGCACTCGCAAGTCGTGCCAGCAGCCGGGCGGCAAATCGTCCCCCCTGCGCGATGGCTGCGTCTTCCGCTTGTTGTGTCAATTCAGTTCGTCGCCGTTCTTCCAGCGCTTTCGCTTTTTCGCGTTCATGCTCCAGCGAGACCTGAAGCCCGGCCAACAACCGTACTCTCTCGGCATTCACCTCCTCCATCAACCGATCTCGTACCGTTTCCTTTTCTTGGTTCCATTCCACCTGCCGATTTTCATACTGTTCACGCAGTGCCTGCGCTTCCTTCTGCAGCGTTTCCGCATTAGAGAGCGTCTTTTGGATTTCGGCCTTGCGATCGGCAATGACCTTCAGGATAGGTTGATAGAGGAGCCGCTTGAGAATCCAGACCAGAACCAGAAAGTTGAGGATTTCCAGCGCAAGCGTTGTCCAATCCACTTTCACAGGTCGCCTCTTCCGGTTTATCCCCCCGCGTGCGCGCCGTTTCCCCGTGCCCGACGCTGCCCGGTCATTTCAGCAGATACTCCAGCAGCGGATTTCTGAAGAGAACGATCAGCACGATCACCAGACAGTAGATGGCGAGCGACTCAATCATGGCCAAACCGATGAAGAGAGTCCGCGTGATCGACTTTTCCGCCTCCGGCTGCCTCGCCAAGGCTTCCAACGCTTGAGTGATTGCCCGTCCCATGGCAATGGCGGGCCCCAGGGTGCCGATGGCGATCGCCAGCACGGCGGATACGGTGGACAACGTGGAAAACCAAGTCATGTCTCGCATAAAGTCACCCTTTGTCTGATATTGAATGGAGCGCTCGTGTCTGAATCGCGCCGGCGAGATAGATCAATGCCAGCATGCCGAAAATATAGGCTTGAATCAGCGCTTCGACGATATGGAGCATCAAGAGCGGAATGGGAACCAGGAATCCCGCCACCAGCAACACCAACAATGCCGCCATCTCAAGGCTCATCATGTTTCCGAACAGACGGACGGCTAGGGTTAAGGTCCGTGAAATCTCACTGATGATGTGAAACGGCAACAGCAGGGGCGACGGCGCGAGATAGTGGCGCAGGTACGGTTTGATCCCTTCGATGGCGATGCCGAACCAGTGGACGGATAAAAACACAAGAACGGCCAACGCCGCTGTCACCGACAGATCGCTGGTAGGTGCATGGACGCTAGGGATGAGTCCGGTGAGATTGGCGAGAAGGATAAAAATCCACAACGTGGCAATGAAGGAAAAGACTCGTTCTGCGTGCCCAGGCAAGACAGAACGGATGGTTTCATCGATAGCTTCCACAATGCCTTCCGCTGCGGCTTGCAGCGGGCCGGGTTCACGACCGAGGCGGCGGGTGACAACCCATGAGAACATCGCCAATGCCAGCATGATTCCCCATGTGACCACGATCGAATGCGTGACATGAATCGCCCCTAGCTGAAAAACGGTTTCGGCCGCTTCTCCTCCATACATGTGCTTTATTCCTTGATAAAGCGATAAACGTTGAACGCCCCCACGGCGACCCCCATGATGATCAGACTGAGGGTCCATCGCATCGAGTAGCCCTCAACAAGTCCGTCCAGCCAACGCCCGAGATAGGCCCCCGCAATGACCGGCACCACCAGGAGAAGCCCCAACATCCCAAGGTAGGCCGTTTGCGCCAGCAGCGTCGGACGATCCTTATCGGCCTGATGCATGCGATCGACTTGTTTCGAGACGCGCTGCTTCAACTTGTCGTGGTTATTCATGCGGCGCCTCTCGACCGCGGCCCAATTTCCACAGCCGCTTGAACATTTCTTCTTCGAGACGATGCAAGCTGTCCTTGAGCTCCCGCAATCCGGCCTCTTCCTTGCGCAACTGCTCCTCCAGCGCCTTAGTGATCCCGGCGCACTCTCGGTCGCGCAGATAATGTCTGGCGTTGAGAAGCAGTTCGTTGTCGACGAAGTACAGCAACGCATCTGGCAGAGCGAGGAATTGCCAGTCGCTGTCGTCCGTGCGGAAACGTGCCAAGCCGAATTGTAGAGATGTCATCATACGCTGGTGACCGGCCATGATCCCGAAGCTGCCGGAGGCATCCTCCCCCACGAATATGGTGACACGCTCAATGCGCTCGTATTGCGTCGCGCTTTGCAAATGCACGACGAATTGCCTCATTGTCGGATCTCCCGCATCGAGCCACGCATATAACAGCGATCTTCCGATCGGCCGTCCAATTCACCGCGGAGAAAGGCTTCGCAGTCTTGAAGAGTAATCTCCAGCGGAACCGAGGCGCCTTTGATGCCGGTGAAGGCGGCCGTGACGTGAAACGGTTGGGTGAGATAGCGCTGCAGTTGACGGGCGCGCATCACAATACGGCGGTCCATTTCGGACAGTTCTTCCAGACCCAGCATGCTAATGACGTCTTCCAATTCGCGGTACCGAGCGAGGTGCTCCCGGACGCCTTCGGCCACCACATAGTGTCGATCGCCAAGAAAATGCCGGTCCATCAGTTTGCTGTTGGATTGGAGCGGGTCCACGGCCGGATAGAACCCTTTGCTAGCCTGAGCGCGCGTGAGAATCACGCTGGTATCCAGATGATTGAGGATGCTGGTGACGGCGGGATCGGTCATGTCGTCCGCAGGCACATAAATCGCTTGCACGGACGTGATGGCTCCTTTCGTCGTCGAGATGATGCGGTCCTGAAGTTCTGCGACTTCGCTCATTAAGGTCGGCTGATAGCCGACGGTGGCCGGCATCCGTCCCAGGAGCCCGGAAATCTCGCTCCCGGCCTGGACGAAACGGAACACGTTATCGACTAAGAACAGCACCTCTTTGCTCAGGGCATCTCTCAAGTACTCGGCATACGTCAACGCCGCGAGGCTGACGCGAAAACGCACTCCCGGCGACTCGTCCATTTGGCCGAATACCATCAGCGTGTGGGACATAACTCCGGCTTGCTGCATCTCATGCCATAGTTCGTGCCCCTCGCGAATGCGTTCCCCGACGCCGGCAAAGACGGACACTCCCTGATGCAGGGCCACGATGGCGTGCATAAACTCAGTAATTAGGACGGTCTTGCCGATTCCGGCGCCGCCGAATAAGCCGGTCTTTCCGCCTCGAATAAACGGACAGAGCAAATCGATCACCTTGATGCCCGTCTCCAAGATCCCGCGTGCGCTGATGGTCTGATGGAGCGGCAGCGGTTGACCGAGAATATTGCGAAACTGCCCGCCGGTGAGGGCCGGTCCTCCGTCCAGTGGTTCGCCGAAGACATTCAACAAACGACCCAGACAGTCCGGTGACACCGGTACCTGCAATGGGGCACCCGTATCGAACACCCGCATCCCCCGTTGTAATCCACCGGTGCTGTGAAGCGTAATCGCCCGGACGTGACGTTCATCGAGGTGTTGGTAGACTTCAAAGATATAGCGCTCGCTGCCGAGTGTGGAGGAGAGGGCTTGATGAAGCGGTGGCAGGTGATCGCAGGCAACGTCGACAACGGGTCCATGCACAGCGGCAACGACTCCAATCGGATCATGATCATCCTGCGGTGTCCCTTGAGGATTCATAACTCCACTTTGCCCTCAGAATAGTGAGATCCCATGACGCCTGTTGATAAGGAGCGTTATGGGTCCTTCTTGCTTGATGAACTGATGCAAGAATCGTTACAGGGGTTGTGGGGAAGCTAAACCATCGATGCAGCGCACGCACCTCCTCTGAACAAGACCGGAGCGACATTCCTCCAAGCGATGGGGGAACTTCCTCCCCCTTGAAACATCATGCCATCCGACCATGACATGAGGAGCTCATTCAATTTGATTCACCGCATCGGCGACGGGGTCTCTCGGCGCAACATTTCTGCAGACGCTTCGCACTTGGTTGCAAGGAGGGAACCAGAGAAGGCGCTCCAAGCAAGTCTTCCAGCAATGTCGTAGGTGTGCAGAATATGGCGGCCTTTGAGAGTCTTGTCTTAACCAACGCTGGGGCATTCCGGGACAGGCCAAGAATCGTGTCTGTAGCAACCGTCTACATCTCTCAGGATCATCCGATGTTCCATTTTCTCTCACCCCGAAGAATCACTGAATACCCCTAGGGATTCCGTTTATCAGGTGTCTCGGTGACCAGGCATGTGAATTGCGCCGTCTAATTTCCACAACATGTTTTCGCCAGGTTGATCCATCGCTGTGGCAGGTCCTTCTGTGAGTACCCAGGCCGGACAGAAGCCTTACTGCAGACATAAGGGGGAGGGACGTGCGTATGAGGCAGTTTCGAGGCATGGTGATCTCGGTGGGTCTCGTTTTAGGGCTTGGGATGGCTGTCATTCCCTTAGCAGCGGAAGCCGGTGCCGGCGATCAGGATGTGGCTAAGGGAGAGAATCTGTTAAAGAATAAACAATACAAGGAAGCGCGGGCCGCGCTGGAGGCCGCTGTACTGAAGGATCCGTCCAATATACAGGCTCATTTTCATTTAGGAGAAGCCTGTCGCGCCTTGGAAGCCTGGGCCTGTGCCGAGGACCATTATGATGCCGCGTTGGACTTGCATGCCAAGTCGGGGCCGACAACATCCTATCTGCCAAAAACCAAAGGAAAGGTGTATCGGCTGCGCGAGGAAATGACGGTCTGGCGGACTCTCATCGAGGCCAAGGGGCTGATCGCCGGAGGCAGATTAAAGCAGGCTGAAGAGGCCCTGGACGGGGCCAATGAACTTGGTCTCAATAGCGATCAACAGACCCTCTATCAACAGCTGGAGTCGAAACTCCCACGATCGCGTTCGACCGCATCGAAGAGGTTGGTATCTACCGGAACCGTCGGGGAAGCCGATACGCTCGATGCACAGATGGTATTGGTACCGGCGGGAAAATTCACAAGAGGAAGCATGCTGGGAGATGATGAAAAACCTGTCCGGCAGATCTACCTCAATGCCTTCTATATGGATAAGTTCGAGGTGACGGTTGGACAGTACGCGAGATACTTGGAGGCAACGGAAATGGAGGAACCTCCGGACTGGAGCACCATGAATCAGATGCAGCATCAGAGACGCCCGGTCGTAAATGTCAGTTGGGAGGATGCCGTCAATTACTGCAAATGGGCCGGCAAGCGCCTGCCGACGGAAGCGGAGTGGGAAAAAGCCGCGCGGGGAACGGATGGACGAATCTATCCATGGGGTAACGAAGCGCCGACTCGGCTGCATGCCAATTATGGAAGAAAGGATTGGGGCGACCATCTGGCCTTAGCGCCGATTGGCTCGTTCGAAGCCGGCAAGAGTCCCTATGGGATCTATGACATGGCCGGAAATGCCTGGGAATGGGTGTTCGATTGGTATGATTTGGATTCTTACAAAAACGGTCCGGAAAAGAATCCCATTGGACCGGCTAAAGGCAAAGAGAAGGTCGTTCGCGGAGGGTCCTGGCTGTATGTATCGGAATTTTTGCGATCCGCGCACCGATTCAATGCGCAACCGATGAACCGGCACTTCGGGTATGGGTTCCGTTGCGCGAAAACACCATAGCGCTTGGAGGCACACCTCTCTTGTGCTTGAAACGGGTCAGGAAGAGGTCTGCGAGGACCGCGCTGATGGCTATCCCCCCGCTCCGAACCGATACATCGTGTTAGGCGGTGCAGCAGGCCGTCATGCTCGACACCCGTTGCAGAAGATGCTGCAGGGTCTCTTCCCGAACAACGGCATCAGAGACCCCATCCATTGGCTCGAGACCTGTAGTGGACTCAAAATCATCGCTCGCCTAAATTTCTGTCAACTGTCCTAGGTTTCTGTATGCTGAGGCTGCGTTATGTTATGTTTACGACCATGAAGCCTGTGTTCACGACGACGAGTGATGCTCTCTGTCGGGAGACCCACCGCCAGAGAGTAGTCACAAGTGGGACTGAGGCGGTCATGAGGCAGAGACTGGGGATCCTGGGTTTTTCCATATGTTTGACCATGGCGGTAAACTCCATGACAGCGCTGGCTGCCGACACTAGCGAGCAGGACTTCGCCAAGGGAGAGAGACTTTTAAAGCACAAACAATACGCCGAAGCGCGCGCGACGTTGGAGTCAGGGCTCATCAAAAATTCGTCTAATGTGCGGGCTCATTTCAACCTGGCTGAGGCCTGTCGAGAATTAGCGGCCTGGGACTGCGCGGAAGAACATTACGAGACCGCCTTACATCTGGATGCGAAATCCAGGATCACGGGGAAGCGAGAACCACGGTTAAGCAAAATGAAGGTGTGGCAGTTGCTGGAGGAAGTAACTGCATGGCGGTTGCTGGACAAAGCGAAGGGTCTGATTGCCGTTGGGCAGGCTTATCCCGATAAGATGAAACAGGCGGAGGAGGCCCTGGACGGCGCCAATGAGTTGGGCCTCAACAATGAGCAACAGGCCGTCTATCAACAGCTGGAAGTAAAGATTCCCGGGCGACGTTCGACCAGCTCGCCGGATCGTTTAAATCCAGATGTATCTGGAGGGGTGGCGTTCCAGACTGATTCCCGCGACGTACCGATGGCGCTGGTGACGGCCGGGGAATTCACGATGGGGAGTACCCTGAAAACTGACGAAAAGCCCGTGCATCGCGTCTACCTTGACGCTTTCTATATGGACAAGTACCACGTGACGGTGGGGCAGTACGCCAAGTATCTGGAGGCGACGGGGGCGGAAGCGCCACCGGAATGGGACATTATGAACCAACCCCGCCACCAGAAGCGTCCGATCGTCAACGTCAGCTGGTGGGATGCCGCCACGTACTGCAAATGGGCCGGCAAGCGTTTGCCGACTGAGGCGGAGTGGGAAAAGGCCGCGCGCGGGACAGATGGCCGTCTCTATCCCTGGGGCAACGAGCCCCCCACCAGACTTCATGCGAATTTCGGCAAAAAAGAATGGGCTTATCATATGGCCTTAGTTCCGGTGGGGATGTTCGAGATGGGCAAAAGTCCATATGGCATCTATGACATGGCCGGAAATGCCTGGGAATGGGTCAACGACTGGTATGACCATGACTATTACCAGAAGAGCCCGATGAAGAATCCTCAAGGACCGGCAACGGGTAAGTCTAAAGTCGTGCGGGGCGGGAACTGGCTATACGTTCAGGAATTCCTTCGTTCTTCGTTCCGTTTCAATGCGGACCCATCGGGCCGGCAGTTCGGCTACGGGTTTCGCTGCGCGAAAACACCGTAATTCATAATGGTTTCGGGTTAAATGATTCTTGTTTCGAGTTTGTCTTCTGCACCAGTGGTGAAACACGAAACCTGCAACCCTAGACTCGAGGCATGAGCAGCCCGGCCTAAGACCGCGCCAGCACCGCCGCCGCAATCACAACGGCCAACGCAATCAACAGGGCCAGGCGAGGGATCCAGACGGAGACGCGAACGATCATCCGCTCGCGTGGCGACCGGGAACCTTCCGGAACAGAGCCGATTTGTCTCATGCGTGGGCCAAACACAAGGTCGTGCGTTGCCGTGAGCGCGAGGAGCACACCGACCAGCGCAAGTTTCAATCGGACGATGTAAGGCCAGGAGGACGGTAGACTCAGAGAGATTCCCTGCTGCAACAATAGCATGGGACCCGTGAGCAGCAATACTCCGACGGCCATCCACGCGACGACTCGGAATCTCAATGCAGCGGATCGGAACAACGCCATGAATTCCGGCGCGGCTTTCCGGTTTCGGACTAACGGAGCCAGGACCAGGGAGAGAAACAGCATCCCTCCGATCCATGTGACGGCGGCCAGGATATGAAGCGAGACAAAGAGGCTGTACATCGCCCGACATCATACCCAATTGATCTTCCCAAACAAATTCCTCAATCGATGGCTCTTGTTCCCGAGCATTGACTCTTGCCACACATCCTAGGTACAGGAGGTCATGACCAGGCATCTGCGCCATGCCCGCTCCTCAATCCTCATGTTCATTGTCCTTGCCTCATTTATAGGTTCAGGGCTGATTCCTGTCCCTGCCGCCTCCATGCCTGAGCCAAGCCCAGTTGATCAGATTGCTGCTCTTGCCAAAAGGTCCCCGATGCTGCCGGTTCCCGAGGGTATGTTTCTCATGGGCACAGCCCGCATGAGCGACGGATCGTTCAGCTTGGCGATGCAATATGATGACACCGAGCAGCCGCAACGGCGTGTTTTCCTCGATCGGTTTGAAATCGACCGCGACGAAGTCAGTCTGGGCGAGTACCTGTCATGGCTCCAACGGCAACAACGTCAGCTCCCGGATGAAGTGCGGAAGCTGATTGAGCATATGACGGCGGTTCATGCTGTACAGCCGGAGACTCTGGCCCGCTGGCCGGCGCTCTATGTGACTTGGCCGGAGGCCTCGGCTTTTTGCCGCGCTGAGGGGAAGCGGCTGCCGACAGAGGCGGAGTGGGAAAAAGCCGCCCGCGGAGAGCGAGGGAACCTCTTTCCTTGGGGGCAGCAACCGCCCGCTCCGGAACTGGCAAAGTTCGGACAATATCATGTCCATGAGATCCCCCTTGTCGCGTCAGTCGAACTCGGCGAGGAGGGCCGCAGCCCCTATGGCCTCCATCATATGGCGGGGAATGCCGCCGAGTGGGTCAATGACTGGTTCGGAATCGATTATTATGCGACGATGCCGGACCGCAATCCGCGCGGGCCTGCTGCCGGTCGGTACAAGGTCGTGCGCGGAGGGTCATGGAAGAGTGAGCCGGCGTTGCTGCGGACGGCCACCAGAGGCGGAGCGTCGCCCGATCGACGGGCCGCGACCATCGGATTTCGCTGTGCGCGATCTACGCGATAGCCGATGGAAAATCACGACAGACAGTTGGCGATCGAGACACGACGCAACATCAATTCACTGAGCGTATGAGGACTCGAATGACCTGGATGGTTCTGTTGCTCATTCTGGCCGTACAGTTCCCCGTGAACGCCGACAGGGCGTTTTCCGCCGCGCCGGAAGACGACGAGCGAGGATGGAAACTCTACACCAACGCCCGCTTCGGATTCTCCGTCCGGTATCCCGACGACTGGCGCCTCGGTAATCCGATGCCGGATGGAGCCGGTGTCACGCTCTCCCCGCCGATCGAGCATAGTCTTGTCGCGCTCTCCGCCCATATGAATATTGTGGCGGGGAAGAGCCAGGACGGCCGGCAGACCCTTGATGAATTCACCGCGGCCCACCGCCGCATCATGACGGAACTTTACGGCAAGAAATCTATTACCCTGAAGTGGAGAGCGGATCAGGACCTCACGCTGGCCGGGTTCCCCGCGAAGCAACTGACCTTCACCTACCGGGACGAGAAGCAGGGCGAGATGATCGAGCACCACATCATGTCGCTCGGCCGCAACGAAGGACGAGGGGTGCGGGTCAAAGTGCCGCTCGCGGAAGATGCCCGCCTGATGCCGTCGGTCATGAAGATGTTGAACTCCTATGAGCCTGGACGTGACCAGAATGCCGTGAGTCCGCTGGTACCAAAACCGTAGGAGACACAGGACCGTCAATGGTCAAGCGTCATTCGTGAAAAAGAGCGACCCCGACCCGGCGATTGACGAATGACGAGTGACGATTATCCGACTACGACGGCTTCCTGCTATGCTCCGTCGTCTTTCATGGCGGCGAGATGTTTCATCGCTTCCCGCGCTGCGGTGCGGGCTTTCACGGCGGGATTCAAGCTGGCGCCGGGATCAACCTTGTCGCCCATCTCCGCCACCCGTTTGCAATATTTAATGGCATCTTCCAAATGCGGCGCCGCTTCTTTGCCGTGCTCATCGGCCCTCGACAAAGCCTTGAGAATGACTTGAGCATGCTTGGCCACTTCGGCGCAGTGATGGACAATGGCTTTCCCGTCGCCCATACCGCCGTGCGCCACCATTTCCTCAGCGTCCCGCACCATCGCTTGGCCCTGCTCTTGGATCGCCTTCGGCGATCCCGCAGAGGCGATCCCGACCGAGTGCATACCGAGCACCAGCACGAATACCATGGGGAGGACGTGCGCCATTAT
>JADMIO011276564.1_pt1 | contig 53203 bp, 42 predicted proteins | sample 8958161 | NCBI WGS metagenome assembly JADMIO01 (sample SAMN16585339, study PRJNA669376) | soil metagenome | isolation source: Crop rotation soil | place: USA: Cullars Rotation, Alabama | collected 2011 | reverse complement strand
GCCCTTCAGCCTGCGAAGAACAAAGATGGCGGTTTTTAGCCCGCCACCTTTGCTTTTAACTCCGTTAGCATGCGCTCGATCTCTTCTTCTTTTTCCATCGCCGCGAAGCGGTCGTCGATGCTGGTGGTTTCGCCGAGCATCTCGGTCTTCGCTTCAGCGATGGCTTCGTTGCGCAGTACCTTGTCTTTCATACGATCGAAACCTACGGCTGCGGGAGCGTCCGCCATTTGGGTGCGGATCTCGGCTGCGCGGCCGTTGGCACGCGAACGGCGGTGCCTCGCGAGCAGCATGTCGCTTTTGTTGCGAGCTTCTTCGAGCTTCTGCTCCAGCTTTCGAAGCGCCGACTTCAATTTATCAACTTCATTCTTCTGGTCGTCAACCTGTTCGGCGAAGCTGACCGCGATCTGCTTGCAGGTACGGTGACGCTCGAGAGCTGCGCGCGCGAGTTCGTCGTCCTTCTTGGTCACGGCCATCTCCGCTTTCTGCAGCCACTCGTTGGAGCGGTCCTCGTTTTCCTTGCGCTTCTTCTCCAGAAGCTTTTCGTCGGCGATGGCGATGGCAACCTGCGTCTTCACCTGGAGAAGCTGGTTCTGCATATCGAGCACGATCTGCTTGATGACCTTTTCGGGGTCCTCGGCCTTGTCGACGAGGTCGTTGAGATTGGCGCGGATCAGTGTCGAAACTCTTTCTAAGAGACCCATTGTGTACCTCCTTCGTACATCTCAATCTTTGTGCGGGAGAGTCTCGCGGCTCTCCCGCCGTTGAGACCCGGCGAGCCGCCGCCGGGTCGACAAACTACTTGCCGGCGCCTGCACCCTTGGCCTTGTCACCGCTGTCCGTGGGTGGCAATACGTCGGGTCTCGGGCCTTTGTCGCCGATTGTCCGCACTTTGCTGAACAATTCGGAGACGTTCATTCCGCTGAGTGCCTCGAACAACGCGGGCACCTGTGCCGCCATCTTGGCCATGTCGCCAGTCAGCTTGTTCACACCGGCTGTGTCGCCTCCGGTCGAGACAATCGTGATCTTGTCGATCTGGCTCAATGGGGCCGACATCGCGCGAACCACTTCCGGCAAACCTGTGATCAACTTGTCGATCACGGCCGCCTGGTTGTACTCCTGGTAAGCCTCGGCCTTCACGTTCATCGCCCTGGCTTCGGCATCACCCTTCTTGAAGATGATGTCGGCTTCGGCTTCACCCTGCGCACGAATGCTGGAGCCCTTGCCTTCCGCTTCTGTGATGAGGCGTTGCTTCTCGGCGGAAGCAAGAGTTTCGATCCGCTGACGCTCGATTTCGGCCGGCTTCAAGACAGTCGCAATCAATTCCTTCTCGCGGCGGGCGATCTCGGCTTCCTGCACCTTCACCTGCTGCTCGGTCTCGATCTGTTTGACCTTCACAGATTCCGCTACGACCTGCTGCTGCATGATGTTGGTCTGGATGTCGTAAGCCTTGTCGGCCTGCGCCTGCTGACGCTTCACGAGCTCGGCATACTGGGCTCGCTTGATCTCAAGATCACGTTGCGATTCAGCCTGCTTCGCGAGCGAAGCCGTTTCGGCGATGATCCGTTCCTGGTCGGCCTGTGCGCGCGCTACGGCAGATTCCCGGGAAGCCGCGGCTTGGCGAATAGCGGTATCGCGTTCCGCCTCGGCTGCGGCAACGTCAGCATCACGCTTAATGCGCGCAACATCAGGTCGACCCATGTTGGTGATGTACTCGTTCTTATCGCGAACTTCTTTGATAGTGAACGATACGACTTCGAGTCCCATCTTGGTCATGTCCTCGGCGCAAGTGGAACGAACACGATCGCCCACCATCTCGGGTTCCTTCACGATCTGTTCGACCGTGAGTTGGCCGATGATGCCGCGCAGGTGACCTTCCATTACCAGGCGGATCAAGCCCTGGCGCTCGCCCGAGGACTTCGTCAGGAATTGCTCCGCGGCTGTTCGAATGGATTCGTGGTCGCTCTTTACCTTGATTTGCGCAACCGCCTCCACCGTCACGGCCACGCCCTGGTTCGTATAAAGGTCCTGAACCGGAGCCACGTCGAACGACATGAGTTCGAGCGAGAGCTGGCGGGCGTTCTCAATCAATGGCAGAACGATAGTGCCGCTGCCGTTGACGATGCGCAGTCCGCGCATGCCGGTCACGATGAAAGCTTCATTGGGTCCGGCGATCCGGTACATACGTGTGATCGTGATCGCGATCAAGAGGAGCGCCATGATGGCGAGTCCCGCAATCACATAGACTTGAGTTGAGATTTCCGGCATAAATTGTTTCCTCCCGGGAAACGTAAAAACTTCAGTTATTGGCGTGGCTTCGGGGAGCCCGTAGCGGAGGTCTCGCCGGCGAGTTCTTCCCATCGCCGTACGTAGGCTACTCCGCGCTCAAACGACGTCACTGCTACTTCTGTACCTTTGGGGATCGCGCAACCATCCTCCGAACGAGCGGCGGATGTCTTGCGCGCTCCCCCTTGCACATAAACCAGTTCGCCGGTGCCGCCTTCGCGGATACCCAGCGTCAAAGTTCCTACGGCACCGACCACGCGAAACTCGGTCGGATCCATGGGTCGTTCACTGCCCATCATTACCTTCACGAAAAACCAGAAGACGATGCTGGCGCCGATCAGGCCAATCAAGCTCGCCAAGAAGAGCGCAGTCACGTACCACATGCGGTACACGCTGGTGAGCAGGTAACCCGCGCCTCCGAACCATGCCAGGAAGACCATGATGGTCGGGAAGTTGATGGGCGAAATGTCTCCACCACCGTGAGCAGCATGCGGACCGTTCACATGAACATGACCAGGCGCGTGCACGTGCGGAACATGTACATGCGGATGCACGTGCAGGTGAAAGGCATGTCCGAGGTTCCCGGGCAGATGGAGATCGAGCAGGCCCGACATCACGGAGAGCAGGGCGAGCACGAATCCCACGATGAAACAGACCAGGAAAAGGTCCGGCCAATGGAAGACGAATAGTGCGAGCGCCATATCACTTGCTCCTAATAACGTCCTGTCGTGTCTTCGCGCGTGCGAGCGCGGGGCGAATCATGCCCACGTAGCCAACCACGAGCGACGGCAGCGCGCAGGTGGCGGCAATAGTCAGGAACAGCTGGTACCAATCAGTTGCACCCGTTGAGAACACCATTTCATTTGCTCCCATTCGAACTCTGAGGCGCCTTATCGCGCGCCATATCGGGGCGGAGAACTGTCATTAACCGGTCCGCCAATTCCGGTGTATCGAGGATCGCGCCGAGCAGGATGAGACACCTGCGTGAATCGTCATGCCGGCTTACGTTCAGGAGGGCCTGCGAGAGTTCCGTGTCATTGCGAAAGTTCTCGGAGCCCGCAACCAGCCAGAGATCGAGTCGGCTTTCGGTTTCGCCGAGATCCGAGACGAGTTCCGTGTGGTACCCCTCGGGATCATCGACGAGGTAGCCCGGATGCACCTTGAAGAACCTGGCCAGCAACAACCGAGTCTTGTTCGTCAGGTGCGGTCGGACGCCGCGTTCGATCTGTGACAAGTAAGCCTGGCTGATGGTTTCGCTCAACTCGGCCTTGATCGCGGCGACGACTTCCTGTTGCGTCATGTCGCGATTGAGGCCTCGAAGGGTTCCTTCCATCGAGCGCAAGTAGCGAAGTTTTTCTCCTAGCGTCATAGTCCTCTATAACAGAACGCTATAATCATATAGCGATTAGCTATATTGTCAAGAAATATAAATGCCTTGTTTTGATGGGGTTGTGAGCGGGAGGCGAAAAGGTGCGGCTGGTGGCTCGTGGCTTGTCCGTTTTTTCCCGGGGAAAACTGAGTCAGATTTGGCGACGGTTTCGAGCGGGGATTTGCGAGGGTTGGAGCGCGTCTTCTAATCTAAATGGCGACTATGAGCGCAATCGACGATGTTCTCCGAGCTAATGAACGTAGTTCAATCTTCTATGAACCGAACCGAGTATCGCCGCGGCCGACGAAGCACCTGGCGATATTGACATGCATGGATACGCGGCTTGGGTTGCATGTATTGGGATTGGATCCGCAGGACGCGCACATGATCCGCAACGCCGGCGGGATTGTCACGGACGACGCGCTGCGATCGCTGCTGATCTCGCACTACATGTTGGGGACGAACGAGGTGATGGTCATCAACCACACCGACTGCGGCCTGATGAAAGCCGGCGAGCAGGAAATGCACGACCACATCGAAAAGGCCGCCGGACTACCGGCAAACTCTCCGATCCATTTCCACGCCTTCAAGGATGTCGAGAAAAACGTGCGCGAGCAAATGGAGAAGCTGCGCTCGCATAACTGGGTCAAGAAAGAAATGCAGATTCGCGGATTCGTGTTCGATGTGACGACGGGGAAGTTGAGGGAAGTGAAGTAGGTTCAAGGCGCCAGGTACAAGGTGCAAGAAGCGAAAAATTAGCCTTACTAACGGCCTGCCATAATCCAAGAAAAAAATCTTGCCGCTTGTACCTGGAACCTCGTACGTTTTCCCTTGACCTGTCTAAAGCTATAGGGTTGATGCTGAGAGTGCCTGATGATGACTGTATCCAAACTCGCCAGTGTTTGCGGGCTGAGCCGCACGACGGTGTTGTATTACGAGTCGCAGGGGCTGCTGAAGCCGGCAGTGCGAAGCGAATCGAATTACCGGGTGTACGGTGAGCGCGAAGTCGAGCGTTTGCGGCAGATTCGTGTGTATCGCGGAGTCGGGATGAGCGTGCGAGAGATTCGTACGGTTCTGGCCGGGCCGCAGAACGATGTTGCGTCGGCTCTGAAGCGAAGGCTAGCGGAAGTGGATAAGGAGATCGAAACTCTCCGTGGACATCAGCAGGCCATTCTGAAGCTACTTCAGATCAAATCCATACGAAAGAAGGACAGGAAAATGACGAAAGATAAATGGGTGGCCGTGATGAAAGCAGCGGGATTCACGGAAGACGATATGCATCGCTGGCATCGGGAGTTCGAGAAGTCGGCGCCGAAGGACCACGAGGAGTTCCTGCAGTTCCTGCATATACCGGAGAAGGAGATCGTCTCGATCCGGGAGTGGAGCAGGAAAGGATAGGTGCTAGGTACAAGGTGCTAGCTACAAGAGAAATGAGCCCAGCTAACTGCTGGGCTTATTTCTTTCTACAGTGAGCCACGAATCACGCCTTAACAGTTGCGGCCATGGCCAGCGACCGTAAGGCTTCTCCAAACGGCGCTTTTGCTACACCCCGTTCGGTGATGATGGCTGTGATGTATTTGGCTGGGGTCACGTCGAAGGCGGGGTTGCGGACATCGACTCCGGTGGGAGCGATTTGTTTGCCGCCGAGATGCGTGACCTCGATGGAGTTGCGCTCTTCGATCGGAATCTTGCCCCCGTCGGGGGTCTCGAGATCGACGGTAGAGAATGGTGCGGCGACGTAGAACGGGATGCCGTGTTCTTTGGCCAGAATCGCGACCGAGTAGGTGCCGATCTTGTTGGCGGTATCGCCGTTGGCAGCGATGCGGTCGGCGCCGACGATCACGGCCTGGATCTTGCCTTGGGACATGATGTGTCCGGCCATGTTGTCGGAAATAACCGTCGTCGGGATGCCGTCCTTCATCAACTCCCATGCAGTGAGGCGAGAGCCCTGAAGGAAGGGACGGGTTTCATCAGCATAGACGTGAAGCTGCTTGCCGCTTTCGACGGCGGAGCGAATCACGCCCAGGGCGGTTCCGTAGCCGGCGGTTGCGAGAGCGCCGGCGTTGCAGTGGGTGAGGATCGAACCGGAAGAGGGAAGCAGGACAGCACCATTGCGTCCCATCTCGCGATTGGCTTCGATGTCTTCCTGGTGCATCAGGCGGGCTTCATCGATCATGCGCTGACGGATCTCGGCGAGAGGGCGGCCGGAAAGTTCTTCGAAGCGGCGCTGCATGCGTCGGATAGCCCAGAAGAGGTTGACGGCTGTAGGACGGGTTTCGCCCATGAGGCGGCAGATGTGTCCGAACTGGTTGCGAAGGTCGGCGATGTTGTCGGCCTTCACGCTCTTCAGGCCGAGGGCGATACCCATGGCGGCGGCGACGCCGATGGCGGGCGCTCCACGCACGATCATGGTGCGGATGGCGTCCGCAACGTCCTGGTAGGTGGCGCAGGTTACGTAAACTTCTTCGGTCGGCAGCTTCGTCTGATCGATGAAGCGTACGCCGGCTTCGGTCCATTCGAGCGTGTTAACCATTCAGATATTCCCGTCCAGATTGGTTCCACCGCTAGTCTAAACGATGTTGACCTAAAAACGTGGCTTGTGGCTTGTGACTCGTAATGTATCAATGAACGAGCCCGGCACGAGGCCGGGCTTATCTTCATGGGCCACGATCCACAAGCCACGAGTCACGAACTGTTTAGTCCAGCTTGTGCTGGGGGCGGAGGCCGCGGGCCATTTCGATGATCTGGATGTTGTAGCCGTCGGGGTCCTGGAGCAGGGCCCAGCGACCGAAGGGCTCGTTGCGGGGCTCGATCGCGATGTGGCCGCCGCGACGCTTGAGTTCGGCGGCGGTGCGGGTCACGTCATCGACGTAGACGCCGAAGCTCATCCCGGTGGTCGGTCCAACCTTAACTTCCTCGCCTTCCGGATGCAGGCCGATCAGGATGTTGCCGGCATCGAACTGGCTCCAGTTGCTCTGCTTGAAGAGCATCTTGAGTCCGAGTACATCGCGATAAAAAGCGACGCTACGTTCCATGTCGCGAACCACCACCATGATGAGACCGAGCTTGCCGACTTCCATGAAAACCTCCGGGGCATTTACGGATTGACGCATTTACGATTCCCGGATTGAAGCACGCAATGCAGCTCAATCCGTCCATTCGTCAATCGGGCAATTCGTAAATCAAAAACGATTCTAGTCATTGTCGGGCGACTAGTCCCGTGATTGGCGTCACATTTAACGATTTATTCGTGCCCTTCGGTGCGGTGGATATCGCAACGATAGCCGCCCTGGATGGTGACAGCGATGCGATCACAATAGTCGCACTTCACGGAGACAGCGAAGACGTTGTGCTCGTCTTTCAGTAATCCCGCGGCTTTGAGTCGAAGATGTTCTTCGCGAACGTCCTGGGCTGTGAAGATGCTGATGAAAGGTGCGCTGCCGGCGGCCTTTTCCACCGAGGAGCGTCCGTGTGCTTCTTGGCGTTCGACTAGGCAGGCGACGGCGACGATGTCGAAGCCGAATTCCTTCGCAGCTTCAATAGCCTGGACCGTAGAGGCTCCAGTGGTGCAAACGTCGTCGACGATAACAACTTTCGCTCCCTTTTCGCGGAAGCCTTCGATGCGCTGGGCCATGCCGTGCTGCTTCTCTGCTTTCCGAACCAGGAAGCCGTGAATAAACCCGTGATTCAGGGTTTTGCCGTGACCCTCTTGTCCGCTGAGAGCTGCTACGGAAACGACGATCGGATCGGCTCCCATGGTGAGTCCGCCGATAGCTTGTGGATGCCATCCGCGACCGCGAATCTCGTCGAGGAATACGCGGCCGGTGAGTTGGGCGCCGTCGGCGTGAAGAGTAGTGGTGCGGCAGTCGATGTAGTAATCGCTGGTGCCGCCGCTGGAAAGCTTGAATTCACCTAGTTTGAAAGACACCTGTGCGAGCAGGGTAAGCAGTTCTTTGCGGGCAGTGGACATGAAAGAAGTCTAGCAAACCATCGGAAGGAGAATCACAGGGGATTGTGACGGCCGGTTACTGTAGTGCTTTTTCGATGTGACGGAAGCCATCAGTCGCGGCGTAGAGCATGGTGAACAGGGTTGCGTTGTATCCGATATGAAGCAGTGTAGATGCGGCGAGCGAGTGAGTAGCAGCGCGGAACATGGTCAGCACGAGACCGACTACGAAGAGCACGAGAAGTGGCGCCCAGGCCATTCCGAGCTGAGCCGAGTGCAACAGAGCGAAACCGAATGCGGTGATGATGAGGCTGGCGTTGAGCCCGACGCTGCGCTTGAGAATCGGAAAGAGCAGCCCCCGAAAATAGAGTTCCTCGGCCAGAGGCGCGATGAACGTACCAAAGATCGCGAGGCACCAGGCCGCGAGAGGAGTTCGGAAGAACTGGTCGATCGGCATCTGTTTGGGAATGGGCAGCAATCGTGATAGCGCCTGGATAGCAAGCGCGACGATGACGCCTCCGAGCAGATAAAGGAACCATTTGGCTCGTGGCCAGTGCCAGTGAACGCCTTCGGCGAACTTGACCGCGTAATGACGGGCGATAAGGCGATAGACGAACCAGAACGTCGCGGCGTAGGCGAGGAATTGAGAAACGACCGCGAGACGTGCATCCGTCGTGAGGTCTTTCAGCGAAGTCGCCTTGTACATCGGAAGTCCGGTGGCGACCATGAGACACAGCAAGCTGAAGAAGATCAGGGAAACGACGGCGATGATGGTGATTTTAACGACGTCCCATCCGGTCCACACAGGGAAGGCATCATCGATGTCGCCGATGACTGGAGTGATTTCCGTGGTGGGCGGAGGCAGCGTGGGGTCGTTTTCGGGCACGGGAAGATTCTAGTGAGACAACGGCAAAACGGCAAAAGTGAAAACGGCAAAGCAAGAAAGAAGTTCCAGTCTTGCCGTTCTTCCTTTTGCCCATTTCTTCACTTGGTTGCTGACTGAGGCGAGTTTGGCGCCTGCTTGGTCGGAGCTATGGTTCCGTAGTCCTGGCCGTTGGGAGCTACGCCGCGGGCGACGATTCCCTGGAAGGCATCGCGGAACTCAGGGTACTTCGCCAGCAAAGCGTTGATGAGGTCCATGTTCGACTGCCAGGATTTAGCGGTGTCGCTGATGTCGGGAGTCGAATATTTCACTACCAGGTCGAAGTCGTTGCCGACCGGAAGCGGGAAGATGTTGGTGAGCTGGTAGGACTTCCCGTTCGCGTTGAACGTGACGGACTGGCCTACGGGAAGATCGTTAGGTACGACCTGCTGCATTTCATCGTAGAGCTTATCGAGTTGCAGCGTGCTCATGAACGGAACAGGGGCGAGGAGGTCACGCGCCTGCCAGTAATAAAAGTACGCAGCGCGAGTCTGACCTTTCTGCTTGTAGTCGCGGGCTTGCTGGATGTACCAGTTGCCGTCGTGTCCCGCCGCCTGCCCGGACTTGGCGTAGTAGCCCGCCAATTTCCACTGCGGCCCTTCCTGCTGAAGAACAAACGAGATCGTGAAAGGAACCTTGCTGCCCTGGGCGTCGACGACCGCCACGGCGTACTTGCCGGGAGGAAGGCCTGGGATGATGAAGGCGGTGCTGTTGGCGGTGTGTCCGTAGGCGCCAAAGACACCACAGTAGAACTCGGCTTTATCGGCGCTGGTGGCGGTGGAATCATCCAGCAGAAATGCACTCCGGATATTCCCTTGGGAGCCCTGGATCGTGGCCAGGTTGCTGCTGACGGCGTTGGAGATACCACCAAAGTTCTGGGCGACGGAGGGGATTGCGTTCTGCTGGAGGCCAGCGGAATCGCCCTTCGCGGCCATATCAAAGTACTGGCGAGCGGCCCCTTCAATGGCACTGCGGGTGGCTTGGTCGAGATCCTTGGCTTCCGTGCAGCGCTGCGCCCAGCCTGCTGCCGTCCACAGCAGAAGTAAGAGACAGCTCCAAAGTTTAGGACGGATCATGGGGATTTCCTCCGCTAAGTGTCGGGCCGACCGAAGCCGGGTTAAAGTGCGTCGTGTAGATAGATGCAAGGTACGTACCATCAGATGTTCAGAACTGCCGCTCTATAACAGTGATAGAATCTGTCGAAGATTCGGGTGTATGTGCCCTGATTCTCACGCCTTAATGCTACGCCAGCCGATCATCGTCGCCACTATTTTTGTTGCACTCGCGACATCGCAGGAGTTGTACGCGCAGGCACCCCAGCAGCAATCCCCGGCACAAGTACAGAAACAGGGATCGGCAATGAAGCCGGGCTCGAAGAGCGGCATGCGTGGCAAGCAGGCAAAGCAGCAAGAGTCGACGGTGATCCTGGCGCCGCCCCCAACACCTCCTACGCCGGAACAAATGCCCTCGGTCGCGCCGGAAGTGATTTATCAAGGCGGCATGCTGACGATCAAAGCGCCGAACTCGACGATGAATGATGTGTTGTCTGCGGTTCGACGCGTCACGGGAGCGACGATCGAGAAGCCTCCGGTCGGTGGCGGCGATCGCGTCGTTGCCCAACTGGGGCCGGGACAGCCGAAAGACGTTCTCGAGGCACTCTTCAATGGATCGCGCTATGACTACATCATTCTTGGGTCGATGACGCGGCCTGGTGGCGTGGATCGCGTGATCCTAACGGCGCGCGCGAACGCTGGGGGAGCACCCGCAGCCGTGGCGAACAATCAGAACGCCGGGCAGCCGCCCAAGCCGAACGTGCAACCGGTACAGAATGCTGATCAGGACGAACCTGAGGCCGACACTGAAGATATGTCGGTGCCTGAGCGCGATCAGGCAGAGCCGGAGCAGCCCGAGCAGCAACAACAGCAACAGCCTCAACAGCCGCAGGGAATGCCTGTGGCACCCCCGCAAGAGCAGACCCAGCAGCCGGGGCAGAATCCAGACCAGAACCAGCAACCGCGAGTGAAGTCTCCCGACGAACTACTGCGCGAATTGCAGCAGATGCAAAAGCAGCCTCCGGACCAGAACCAGCAGCAACAGGAACAGAACCCTCCACAGTAAGCCCCGTTCTTCGTCACAAATAGCTTGTGATAAGACTCACTGCGGCCATGTGTGCCCCCGCATAGCGTGAAGAGGTTCGGGGCGTGTTCTTGCGCGTCCTGCGAGAGGGAAAACATGGCATTACTCGATTCCAGCAACGGAAAAGTCATTCGCGATTACTCGACCGAGGAGTTGGTGGAGCAGGCGAAGATCATGCGCGGATACGACCTGGCGACACTGTGCTGTGCCGGTTCGGGTCACGCTGGCGGCACGCTTTCGATGATGGACATCGTGGCTGCCCTGTATCTCAAGGTTGCGAAACACGACCCGAAGAATCCGACGTGGGAAGATCGGGACCGCATCATCTGGTCGGGCGGACACAAGGCGCCGGCGCTGTACATCGGACTGGCATTCGCCGGCTTCTGCGAGAAGAAAGACACGGCACTGCTGCGCAAATTGTCGTCGCCATTCCAGGGACATCCGCATTGGCTGAAACTGCCAGGGGTGGAGTGCTCGTCCGGTTCGCTGGGACAGGGATTGTCGATCGCGGTGGGGAACGCTCTCGCGGCACGACTGGACAAGAAGGACTACCACGTCTTCTGCATCATGGGAGACGGCGAGCAGCAAGAAGGCAGCGTTTGGGAAGCCGTGATGGAAGCGGCTCACTACAAGCTCGACAATCTCGTTGCCATCATCGACAACAACCGATTGCAGATCGACGGCAAGACCGAAGAAGTAATGAAGGTCGAACCCATCGACGAGAAGTACAAGGCATTCGGATGGGACGTCATCCAGATCAACGGGCATGACATGAAGCAGGTGGTGTTCGGGCTGGAAGAAGCGAAGCAACGGAAGAACGGCAAGCCGGTGCTTCTGCTGTGTGACACCGTGAAGGGCAAGGGCGTCAGCTTCATGGAGAACCAGGCCGGATGGCATGGCAAGACTCCTAACAAGGACGAGATGGCGAAGGGACTGGCCGAACTGGGGGTCGCCGAGAAGGTGCCGGTCGATGAGTTGTTCGCGCATGCCGCGGGTTACCAGAAGGAAGTTGAAAAGAAGCTCGACGCAAAGATGCCGAAGTTCTCGAAGAATTACTGGTGGAATGCTCAGCCGGAGACGATGCAGGCGAAGATGAAGCCGACGCGCATGGGATTCGGCGAATCGCTTTCAGAGAACGGTGGCGATCCCCGCGTGGTGTGCCTGGGGCTGGATATCTCGGGATCGATTACGATCAGCGAGTTCTATGCGAAGCATCCCGAGCGCAAAGAGCGCTGGCTCTCGATGGGTATTGCGGAGCAGAGTGCTACGGCGGCCGCGGCGGGCCTGGCAAAAGAAGGTAAGCTGCCGGTGTTCGGCACCTACGCGACGTTTGCGGCGGCGAGAAACCTGGACCAAGTACGGGTATCGCTCTGCTACGCGAATTACAACGTGATGATCGCGGGCGCGCATGGCGGGGTCAGCGTGGGCCCGGACGGCGCAACCCACCAGGCGCTCGAAGACCTGTTCGCGATGTGCAGCCTGCCCAACATGATGGTCGTTGTGCCATGCGATTCTGTGGAGACAAAGAAGGCAACGACCAACCTGCTGTTCGAGCAGAAAGGGCCGAAGTACATCCGCTTCGCGCGCGAGGCTACGCCCATCGTGAGCGATGAGAACACGCCTTTCGTCTTCGGCAAAGCGAACGTCATCCGCTTCCTCGGAGAGAATGCGGATTTCGCGAAGGCGTTCGAGACCAGGCTCGAAGCCAATTACAGAAACGAACATGAGGACCTGACGATCGTGGCTTGCGGGCCGATGGTGCCGGAGGCGATGCGCGCGGCCTGGATCCTGAAGAAGGACTTCGGGTACGAGACACGCATCCTGAATATCCACACCATGAAGCCGATCCATACAGAGGCGATCATTCGTGCGGCTAAACAGACTGGGGTGGTCGTCACAGCCGAAGAGCACCAGATCGGAGCGCTGGGCTGGCGCGTGGCGGGCATCATCACCGAGAGCCCGGAGGTTTATGGGACGCCAGTGCTGACCGGGTACATCGGGGTAAAGGATCGCTTCGGCGACTCCGGAGCGCCATGGGAGCTGGTGAAGGAGTTTGAAGTCTCCGCTGAGCACATCGCGCAGAAGGCGGTGGAGTTGATGAAGACGAAGAAGAAAGTAGCGGAGAAGGAATTAGCAGCAGTGAAGTAGGAAGACCGGAAGTTCGAGGGCCGCTCGCAAGGGCGGCCTTTGTTGTGGGCGGCAGAACTGGCGGGGGCGCCCTGATATTCTGTGAGTGCAATTGTGAAGGGGATTTATGGCGTCACTAATCGATGCGATTGATGTAAAACGCAAGACATTCATTGAGTTGGACAACGTGCCCTATGTTTGCCTGGACGCGGAAGTTTCGACGCCAACGGCGCGCGGAGCGCAGACGCTGGTGCGTTTGAAGATGCGGAACCTGCTGACACGCGCGGTATTCGACAAAACATTCAAGGCGAGCGACAAGTTCAAAGACCCGGATCTGCAAACGGTTCCAGCTTCGTATCTCTACAGCGACGGCGACGGGTCGCACTTCATGGACCAGGAGACGTTTGAGACCATCGCACTGCCGGAGGAGATGATCGGCGACGCACTGGACTTCCTGGTGGAGGGCGCCATCGTGCAGATGCAAAAGTTCAACGGAAATCCGATCGGGCTGGAGTTGCCGACACACGTCGAACTCGAAGTGACCTACACGGAGCCCGGCGCCAAGGGAGACTCTTCCGGGAACGTGACCAAGCCGGCGAAGTTGGAAACGGGGATCGAAATCAAAGTACCGCTATTCATCAAGCAGGGTGAGAAGGTCAGGGTGTCAACCGAGACGCGGGAGTTTGGCGGAAGAGCGTAGAGTGCAACCGAAGACGGAAGATCGCTAGAACCGAGAACTGTATTACCCCGTGCAAGCAACTGCGGCTTGCGGGCCACCTAGGTTTCAGAGAGAAGCCCCTTCCAGAAGAACTGGACGGGGCTTCTGTGTTTGGCACCTTCGCGTCGCTTTGCGCGGACGAGGCTCCAGTCCATAAAACCCACGAATTAACGTCGGACGAAGAGTAGTGAGACGCCGTCGCTGAAGGCGAGTTGGTAGTGCGGGTCGTTCGCGAGAGCCTTTGATAGCGGTAAGGCGGGTTCGGCGATGATGAGGTTGGCGGAGGCGAGATTCGGATCACTCTGCCAGTTGGGGCCGAGGTTCCATGTGTTCCACGAGTTCTCGATGCGCGCGGCGCCGTGCACATTGGTACGGCCATCGATGGAGACAGGTGTTTCCGGGAGCGCGTAGATGAGGAAGCCTCCCCAATTGAAGTCGTTGAAGATGGGCCCTTGGAGATGGTGTTCGTGAATGAACGCGACCGCTCCGATCGGGTACACTCGCGCGACGCGGGAGAGCAATTGCTGGTTGGTCGGCATGAGCCAAGTGAGGCCCAACAATATTACCGCAGTGACGCCGGCAATCCCGATATTCCGGGTGCGCGGCGCGAGTGTGTTCGAGTCACTTAGCGGTTGGAGCGATAATGCGATGGCGGCGGCCGAAGTGATGGCGATGACCCAGACGTCGCGTTCGGCGTGAATGCCGGAGGCGGTTGCCCAAACCAGCAGGATGATCAAGGCCGGGCGGAGACGACGCGAGCGAATCATCGCGACAAGGGACGCGACCGCGAGACCTACGGCGAGGTAATGAGTGAAATGGTTGAACTTCATCGGCTGAGTTTCAATGACCAGCGAGTAGAGCTTGGGCTGACGAAAGAAATCCCAGAGAACGCCGTAGACCCCTACACCGTATGGATTGATGAATGTTGCCGCTGTGCTCGCGAAGAGAGTTAACCAAAGAGTTCGATTCGGAAGCTTGCTCTCGCTGCTGTAGCGGAAGAGCCGACAAAATAGAGGTTCGACGGCGAAGACGCCGATGACGAAAAGTCCATAAACAAATTGGATGTGGATATTGGCCCAGATCACAAAGATCAGTGGAAGTGTCCAAAGCTTGCGGGAGTCTCCGGTGCGCTCGGCGTCGAGCAGCGCGTGCAGCGTGACGATGAAGAACAGCGTTGTGAATAGTCCGGGGCGCGGGCCGAAGATGCGCGACATGGCCAGACTCGCGGAGAGCGTGACGGCGCTGGCAAGCCAGAAGTCCGGGAGGAGGCTTCGAACCAGTCGAAACAGGAATCCAGTGATCGCGAGCCACATCGCGATGGTGTAAGCCACGATGCCCACGAGATCCCAATGCTGCGCGACCTGGTAAATGACGACATCAAAGAGCCAGCTGTAAGCGACCCACGGAAGCCTCGCGACGGAGAACGGATCGGTGTGCGGGATGGTGTGCTGCTGGAGAATCCACTCGCCCGTACGCATATGCCACCAGATGTCCGGGTCGGACACATTGGCGTAGTGCATAGCCTGCAAGGGGAACCACGCGAAGAGAAGTATGTAAACGAGCACCTTAAGCGGGTCGAGACTGCGAGATGGTGAGGGCGCGGGTGCGGTGCTCATTGCAGGGATTCTACTAAGGAGAGGTGAGGTTGGGTGGTGTGCTTCAAGGTTCGGGGTCATAGTAGAAAAATGCAGGTCCCTCCACTCCGCGCTTCGCGCTCCGGTCGGGATGACGGCAAAACCAAAGCTTGTCGATTTCGAGTGCTGTTAAAGGGCGGGAACTCGCGATAGAATTCGCCGCATGTTGAGTATCTCTTCGCGCTCTTCTCATTGGAAACGGCTGGTGGTTGCGCTTTTACTGATGGTAGCGTGCGCGGGTGCCGCCCAGACGTCAGCGAAACGTCCCATTACGCACCGCGATTACGCCAGCTGGAAGAATATCCAAAATCAAAAGCTGTCGCCGGACGGGAAGTTCCTCGGGTATGCACTTTTCCCGCAAGAGGGCGACGGTGTGTTCGTGGTCAGGAACCTGACTACGGGTGCTGAGGTGCAGGAGCCCATCGGGGCGAAGCCTGCTCCGGCGCCGCCGAATCCATTGGCGGAAATCATGCCGGAGTTGGATAAGCCGACCGATAAAGGGATCACGGTCGGGTATAGCTCCGATAGCCGCTTCCTCGTGTTCACGACATTTCCGACCAAGGCGGAGACGGACAAGGCTAAGCGCGAGAAGAAGAAGCCCGAAGAGATGCCAAAGGGCGGCCTAGTGGTGATGAATCTCGAGTCGGGAGCGGTGACCAGAGCGGAGCGGGTGAAGAGCTTCCAGCTACCGGACAGGAATGATCGCTGGCTGGTGTACGTGAAGGAGCCGGTGCCGGAGAAGAAGGCGAAGCCGGAAGAGAAGGACGAGACGAAGAAGGACGACGACAAGAAGAAAAAAGAATTCGGCGGAGACCTGGTGGTTCGTGATCTGCGGGACGGCGCAGACTGGACATTCGCGGACGTGACGGACTTCACCATTACGAAAGACGGTGGAGTGGTGGTTTACACCGTTTCCTCCAAGAAGGAAGAGACGAATGGAGTCTATGCGTTGAGGTTGGACAGGCCGGGGTCGACCACTTGGGCGCAGGATTCTTCGGCCCCGGAGGTGCTGCTTAGCGGCAAGGGGAAGTACGCGAAGCTGACTTGGGATGATCGGCAGATGCAGTTGGCATTCATCAGCGATCGCGAAGACCAGGTCTTGAAGCCCGCCAAGTTTTCGTTGTATCGATGGGACATGAAATCTGCCCCTACTGTCTTGGTTGCGCCGGCAGCGGCGGGTATTCAGAAAGACTACGTCGTCAATGAGAAGGGCGCGGTGAGCTTCAGCCGCGACGGGAAGCACCTCTTCTTCGGCGTGTCGATGTATGAGCCGGAGAAGCCCAAGGATGAAACCCTCGACGATGACAAGGCTTCAGCGGACCTGTGGTCGTGGCATGACGATCACGTGCAGTCCATGCAGAAGGTACGGTTAGAGGCGGACAAGATTCGCTCGTACAAGGCGGTCGTGCATCTCGACACCAAGAAGTCGGTGCAATTCGGTGAGCCGGCGATGATGGATGTCGTGCCGAGCGAGGATGGTTTGTGGGCGGTGGGTATCGACAACCGGGAGTATCGGCCGATCTTCGAATACGGCAGTAGCGAGCACTACAGCGACTCGTACCTCATCAGTACCGTCACGGGTGAAAAGAAAGTCATCGCGAAGAAGCACGTGGGAACATTCCGATGGTCTCCGGATAGCCGGTACGTTCTGAATTACGACGGTAAGGATTGGTGGAGCACGGCCGTTCCTTCGCTCGTGAAGACGAACCTGACGGAGAAGTTGGGAGTGAAGTTTGGCGAGGAGGATGACGACCATCCGGACCTGCCGCCGGCCTATGGCGTGGCCTCGTGGACCCGTGATGCGAAGTACGTGTTGATCTACGATCGATATGACATCTGGCAGATCTCGCCCGATGGCAAGTTCGCGAAGAATTTGACGGCCGGTGCTGGGCGCAAGGACAAGATCGAGTTTCGTTACGTGCGGATGAATCCGGACAGCAAAGAGCCGGAAGATAAGTGGATCGACTCGACCAAGCCGTTGTTGCTGAAGGCAGAGAATGAAGAGACGCGAGACTCCGGCTTCTACCGAACTCGCATCGACGCCGCGGAGCCGCCGCAGAAGTTGATGTTTGCAGCGAACGCGTTCAGCAATCCCGTGAAGGCGAAGGACAAAGACCTTTTGGTGTTCACGGAATCGCGGTTCGATGAGTATCCGGACTTGCGGATCGCGGACCTTGACTTCAAGGACGTGAAGAAGGTCAGTGACGCAAATCCACAGAAGGCGAAGTTGCTTTGGGGGACGTCGGAGCTCGTCAGCTACCGGAACATCGATGGAGTGGCGCTGAAGGCCGCGCTATACAAGCCGGAAAACTTCGATCCGAAGAAGAAGTACCCGATGCTGGTTTATCTCTACGAGAAGCTATCGCAGAATGTGAACCAGTTCGTCGATCCCAAACCGGGACACTCCATCAATATCAGCTACTACGTCAGCAACGGATACCTGGTGCTAACGCCGGACATCGTTTACACGGTCGGCCACCCGGGGCAGAGCGCGTTGAAGTGCGTGCTGGCGGCCATCGATTCGGTGGTGGATAAAGGATACGTGGATGAGAAGGCGATTGGTATCCAGGGGCACAGCTGGGGCGGATACCAGATCGCCTACATGGTCACGCAGACGAACCGGTTCCGAGCGGCTGCGGCGGGCGCGCCGGTGTCGGACATGATCAGCGCCTACAACGGGATTCGGTGGGGGAGCGGACTGCCGAGGCAGTTCCAGTACGAGCATAGCCAGAGCCGAATTGGCGGAACGATCTGGGAATATCCGTTGCGCTATGTCGAGAACTCGCCGATCTTCGCTGCCGACCGCGTGCAGACGCCTCTGCTCATGCTGCACAACGATGCCGATGATGCAGTGCCGTGGTATCAGGGGATCGAATATTTCCTGGCGCTCCGGCGGTTGGGCAAGGAAGTCTATATGTTCAGCTACAACGGCGAGCCGCATGGACTTCGCCGGCGCGCAGACCAGAAGGATTACACGGGGCGCCTGCAACAATTCTTCGACCACTTCCTGAAGGGTACGCCGGCGCCCGACTGGATGCTGACAGGCATTCCTTACATGAAGAAAGAAGATGAGAAGATACGGTTCGCGCTGGACAACTATGGTCCGGAGAAGCAGGAGCAGAATGCTGAGCAGCCGGCAAAAGCGGGCGAAAAGCCGGCAGGGAATGCTCCATAGAGGAAGATGCAGATGCGACGGGTGATCCTGTGGGCGGTGGTGGCCGGATGTGCAACGGTAGGTGCCTGGGCGTACCGGCAAGAGGCCGAGGTGAAGCGCGGAGAAAAGGCCTTCCAGGAGGCTCAGTGCGGGTCATGTCACCTCGCGGGTGGGGCTCCGAACCTGCAGAACGTCGGGAAACGGATGGATAAGAAGAAGATGAAGCAGTTTATCTCGGATCCCGACAGTGTGTATCGAGAGCGAGGAATGCAGTCGCTGAATACAGGGTATCCGCGCATGCCAAAGCCGGAAGCCAAAGAAGAAGATGTGGATGCGATTGTGAGCTACCTGCAGACGTTGAAGGACTGATCTCCCGCGGGGATTGCATGGGTCACCCAGTAACCGCGAACGAGAATACGACCTTTGGGGTAAGCGAATCTCCCGGTGTTCTGAACCATTCTCGGACGTATCGTGTCTTCCGTAATGTTTCCCGCCGAGGCCGCTCAGGCTACGCTTTCGGTGGAAAGCAGGGAACATGGGAGTAGACCCGGTTGTGAATCCTAGCGGGTTCGAGACATTTCGTCGTTGGCCGCGGTACCGGTTGGATATCCCTGTTCGCCTGGTTGTGAATAAGGCGAACAAAACGGCGATCGTTCAGGGACGCGGCAACGAGTTAAACGAAGGTGGATTAACGCTGTTTGCCGGGATCGAACTGGTGCCGGACGAGCAGATCTTCGTTGAGTTCACGCCGCCCTACGCCGGGGGACCCATTCGCGCACATTGCGTTGTCCGTAACCGCGAGCACTATCGCTACGGTGTCGAGTTCATGATGGAAAACGATGAAGATCATGGGAACGCCGAGCGGATTCGAGGAGTGCTGCGCGGGTACGGAGTTCCAATTCACTAGTAAAGTTTCGAGTTTCTAGTCCAGTTTCAGCTGCGAGACCGAGAATGCCTCAGCGCATCGGTTTGCTGTTGCGCAGCCAAGACCTTCCTGCCAATCTAAACTCCCATGACATGGCTGCGACGCACGATTGTTCTCTGCGTTTTGCTAGTGCTCTTCGCGACTTCTGCGATCGCGGCTGACCGAGTCCGCGTTTCGGTATTCGGTCTATTTCATCCAAAACAAATCACATTGGAAAGCAAGCAAGCGCTTCTGGTGAAAATCGGAGAGCGCGGGTTTGTACTGGAGCCAGGAAGAAAGGCGCTTCTGACCCTTTCCCAGGGAAAAGTGTCGGTGGCCGGGACATTGGCCGATAAGGTGTCGATCGCTCCGCGCGATGGTAGCGATGCCGAGTTTGAACTCGCGGTAGCGGGCAGGATTCGGCGTATCTATCGCGGTCAAGTTTCCGTGCTGGTCAATGGAGCCGAACTCGAACCGGTGGTTTCCATGGAGTTGGAGACGGCGGTTGCGTCGGTGAACGCCGCTGAGTCGACGCCAGGTGCGACGATGGAGGCGCTGAAGGCTCAGGCCCTTGCGATACGGTCGTATCTGGTGGCGGGAAAGCCGCGGCACAAGGACTCGGACTTCTGCGACACGACCCATTGCCAATTTCTAAAGGCTCCGCCGGCGAAAGACAGTCTGCCCGCGCAGGCCACGGAGGCCACGAGGGGCCTGGTGCTCTCGTGGGAGGACAAACCATTTGCGGCAATGTATTCGGCGAGCTGCGCGGGACGAACACACTCGTTGGCAGAGATCGGATACAAGGTCCGGGACTATCCCTACTTCGCCGTGGATTGCGAGTACTGCCGGAAGAATCCGGAGCGCTGGACCGCGACTGTATCGCGGGAGGATGCGGCGACGCTGGCATTGAAGAGTGAAGTCGAACGGGTACGACTTGCCCGAAAACTGGGATGGAACACCGTGCCGAGTAACGATCATCAGGCGAAGTCGAACGGAACAATGGTGGACCTGTCAGGAGTCGGGCGAGGCCATGGGTTGGGACTGTGTCAGCGGGGAGCCGCGGCCATGGCGCGGGAAGGCAAGAGTTTCCGCGAGATACTTGCGCACTACTTTCCGAATGCCGAGATCAAGAGCGTCGTTTCGAGTTTCTAGGCGCGATCCGCAAAACGCAATCCGCCATCCGCAATCCGCCAAGGCATTCCTCGGTACTCGTGTAGCTGAAAGGGATGCTTGGCCGCGAAGCTCCTCAACATGACCAATGTGTCTGAGGGGACACGGGGCGTGTCAGGGGTGACACGCGTTTCCCCTGACAACGCTTCGGAAGTCTCCGCCAATTTCACTTTCCTTGTTCGGCATGCTAACTGCATTCTCAAGTTACGAAAGGTTGCGGAACCGCGACAGTGAACGGTTTGCGGTGAATTTTGGGTCGGTGTCATTTATAGTTCCGCACAAATCTCATGAGCGTCCTTCGGCGGATCGCAACGAATAAGAAGTTCACCCTTCCAGCATTCATTTCACTTGTTCTTCTGACAACTCTTTTGGCCGCTGTTTATTTCCGGGCGAATCGCGCGCTGCGCGGTTCTCGAGAGTCGGTCGACGCGGAGCACAATCTTCGCTTCGTCGATCGGCCCTATGTCGCGGTGTCGGATTCCGGCTTCGAGTGGGTGAGCGCGACAGCAGTCTTTACCCAGGCAGCGGAGTTTCAAGGACACATGTTCGTCGCCGGTCCCACCGGACTGACCGAGTTCGACGAACGCGGACAGCGACTCCGAGATTTTCGAGTTGGGAAGGAACTTCCGGCTTCGCCGCTGATCGGTTTAGCGGCTACGAATAGCCCGACGCTGTCACTTCGGGAAAAGGGCCGGGCTCCCGAACTGGTGATTGCTACGGCGGACGCCGGAGTGCTTATTTTCAACGGCACCCAGTTCCGACAGATTCTGCCGGAGCTGCCTGAGGCGCGGACGATCACGACCGTACTGCCGCTCGCATCGGGACACCTGCTGATTGGCACCCAGAAGCGTGGACTGCTTGTTTACGACGGACAGAGCCTGCAGCCATTTCATTCGACGCTGAAGAACGTGTTTGTCACCGAACTGGCGGGCTCGGATTCCGACCTCTGGATCGGGACGCAGGACAAAGGTGTCGCGCACTGGCACGGCGGCACCGTCGAGTGGTTTGACGAAACCAGCGGTTTGCCGGACGCGCGGGTGTACTCGATCGCCTTGGATGGCGTGAAGACTTATGTCGGGACGGCGGCGGGAATCGCCGAGTTCGACGACGGAAAATTTGCACGCGTGCTGGCGAAGGGCTCGTTCGTACGCGCGATGCTACCACAGGGCAAGTCGCTCTTGTCCGGAACCATGGATGATGGACTGCTAGAGATTCCGCTGGATGCCTCGCGGAGGACCGGGGCACGCCCCGCGATGGCAGCGAGAGTTAAGGATGTCGAGCAATTGTTTCGTTCGGGAGATGTGATTTACGCGGTCACGACGAATGGGATGTACTCGCGGGCGGAAGTCGGGGGATGGAAGCGAGTCCTGGAGCCCGCCGGAGGAGTACTGAACGATCGCAACATCTCGGCGCTCGCGATGGATAAGTCCGGGAGATTGTGGGTCGGATACTTCGACCGCGGACTGGACCTGCTGGAGCCGAACGGACAGAAGACTCGCCATATAGAAGATGAGCACTTGTTCTGTATCAACCGGATCCTGCCGGGAACAGCCAAGGGCGGAACGGCAATCGCGACCGCGAATGGACTGGTGATGTTCGATGCCAGCGGTACCCATCGACAGGTACTCGGTGAGAAGGATGGACTGATCGCACAGCACGTGACGGACGTGATCCCGTTCGACAGTGGGTTGGCGGTAGCGACGCCGAAGGGTCTGACATTCCTCGACGCAAACGGTGCGCGGAGTCTGTACGCATTCCATGGCCTGGTAAACAACCACGTTTACACCATCGCCGCGAACGGGAACCGGCTGCTGGCGGGGACGCTGGGCGGCGCCAGCATGCTCGAGGGCGATCAGGTAAGAGTGAGTTACACCACCGCAACCTCCGGTCTGAAACATAACTGGATAACGGCAGCGGTCCCGGTGGGCGACGAGTGGTACCTCGGGACGTACGGCGCGGGCGTCGTGAAGATGGATGCCACGGGAAAGTTTGAGAGCAATGGTGATGCGAGCGGTCAGCTCGTGATCAACCCGAATGCCATGTTGGCGACTGAGCGGTTTGTGCTCGCGGGAACGATGGGGAGCGGCCTCTACGTGATGGAGCGTGGGACGGGGCGGTGGAAGGCGATCAGCGAGGGCTTGCCGTCGCGTAACGTGACGGCGCTCGAAGCAGCGAACGGATTCGTGTACGTGGGAACCGACAACGGCCTGGTGCGGATTCCCGAACAAAGGTTGGGACAATGAAACGGCTAATGGGAGTTGTGTTCGTAGTCTTCTGCCTGGTCGCGACGGCCCTGGCGGATTCGGGGATATTGATTCCTCGCGGGAAGAATCAGCCGGACCCGAAGGTACTGTCGCTGGCGGAGATGGAGATCACGGTCACCATCGACAACGGCGTTGCCCGCGTGTATATCAAGCAGATCTTCGCGAACCATACGGGGAATATCGAAGAGGGGAATTACCTCTTCGCGCTGCCGAGTCGAGCGACGATCAGCGACTTTGCTGTCTGGGACGGGCCAACCCGAATACCTGCCGTAATCCTGGAGCGCAAGCGCGCAGGTGAAATCTATGCACAACTGACGGCGCAGCGGATCGATCCGGGACTGTTGCAGATGGGCGAGCGCGGGGCCGACGAGGCGCGCAAAAGTGCGGTGTTCTCGGCGAAGATCGCGCCGATCGCGGCGTGGGGAACGAAGCGGCTGGAGATGGAATATCACGAGACGATTCCGGTGGAGAACCTGAAATCGTTTTTCGCGATCCCACTGCACCCCGATGCCTATGGAGCACAAGCCGCCGGACGACTGAAGATCAATTTCGAGTTGCGGTCGGCGCACGAGCTGTCGAATTTCCAACTGATCGGAGCGACGTATCCGCTGAAGATCACCGAAAAGAACGAACATTCCGTGAAGGGCAGTTTCGAGGGAACAAACATCGCGCTGGCAGAAGACTTCGCGGTGAAGTACGACCTGGATTCGAAGCACGCCGATTCGCTGGACGTCATTACCTATCGGCAGCCCGAGTCGGGACAGCCAGATCCGACCGTGATGTCCCCCGTAAAGAGTCACAACGAGCCGGGGTTCTTTGAAGCGCAAGCGTTGCTGGGAATGGGTGGTGGGGCATCGGTCGGGAACAGCCCCACGCAAGGATCTCCTAAGACCGTCGTCGTGCTGTTCGATAACTCCTTGTCGATGCAGTGGGAGAAGTTGGAGCGCAGCTATGCAGCAATGGAGGCCGTACTACGGGCTCTGCATCCGAACGATCAGTTCAACCTGATCCTCTTCAACAGCAAGGTGGCAAATTTTCAGCCGCGACCCGTCCCGGCGACTCGCGAGAACGTGCAGAAGGCGCTCGACTTCGTGCGCGGGAGCAAGCTGCGCGGCGGAACCGATCTGCAACTGGCGCTGGGCACTGCGTTGGGACAATTCCAATCCGCGCAGGGCTCACCTTATCTACTGCTGCTGACCGATGGCGGTGTGACACGCGGAACCATCCACACCGGACATCTCGCGAAGTGGTATGGGGAGAAGTGGGCGCAGCTGCCGGAGACGGCGCGTCCGCACACTTACATCTTCGCGGTGGGCGATGATGCGAACCTGCCGCTGTTGCGGATGGTGTCTCGCAATGATGGCGCGTTGGAGAACGTGCTTTCGACCGAACCCATCGAGTTCAAGCTGAACGCATTTGTCTCCAAAATCGGAAGAAGTCCGGTAGCACAACTCAACATGACGACCTCGCCGGAATCAGTGGTGCAGATGGTGTATCCGCTGCAGGACGCGGCGTTCTCGGGATCCATGGCGTCGTGGGTAGGACAGTATCAGGCGCCGGCGAAACAAGTCGACTTCACAGTACATGGCGTGCGTGACGGGTCAGCGCTGGAAATGAAGAAGCCCGCAGAACTGCCTCCTCTCGCACTCGAGCATGCACATTTGCCGAGACTGTGGGCTAGGGCGCGGGTCGATGCACTTCTGGAGAAGATCGAGCGCGACGGCGAGGACCAGAAGACGGTGGACGAGATCATCGCACTTGCGCGTAAGTACAAGTTCGTGACGCCGTACACGTCGTTCCTGGCGGTGCCGCGAGCGTTGCTAAGGCCAAGGGTGATCAGGCCGGGTGATCCGGTGTTGCGAGTGCACACGGATGAGTCGATACGGTCGGTGATCGCGATCTTCCCGTTCGGCCTGACAAAGAGGCTGAATTTTCTCGAGTCGGAGAAAGTCTGGCAGACGCGCTTCCTGGCGCCCGATGACATGCAGGATGGAACGTACACGGTGCGGCTGATCCTCCGGGATGATGCCGGGAACACCTATCGAGAGGCGAAGACATTCGTGATCGCGAGCAAGCCGCCAGTAGTCACGGTGAGACTGGATTCGAAGCGGTATCACCGGGGCGGGACGATACCGGTGAAAGCGACGGCGTCGGCGAGTACGCGGACGCTGATGGCGAGACTGGATGGCGCGGCTCCGGTTTCATTGCGATGGAACCAGAAGGCGGGCGCGAGCACGGGCGACCTGCTGGTTCCAACGGACCTGCCGGCTGGGAACTACCGTCTGACCGTGATCGCGGAAGATGTCGCGCACAACATCGGAACGCAGGAGGTGCAAATTGAAGTACTTCCTTGAGAGTGGAATTGTGACGGTGTCGAGGCGGCGAAAGGGATACTTCGCTTCGCTCAGCATGACAAAGGCCGGGCGTTCTGCGATGGTCGGCGCACTCATCATCGCGGCGTTCACCGGTGGTTGGGCCGCAGTGGAGTGGAAGAACATTGAAGGTGGCTCGGCGATCGAAGCAGCGCTCTACAAGTGGATGCCGGTGGGTGCGAGCAAAGTGCTGGGGCTGAGGCCGCCGAAAGAGGCGGTGCCCTTGCTCGGAGCACTGATCCAGAAGCAGCCAACGGCCGAACTGTATTCGCTCAAGGCGATGAACGAAGAGGCGTCCCTCGACTTTGCAGGAGCCGAGTCAGATTGGAAGAAGTATTCGGAGACGGCGACCGACCGCGCGGAAGGACAGCTGGCGCTGGCAGATTTCTATCATCGGCGTTTGCGTCCAACGGATGAGATAGCGGTGCTGACGGCGATCGGGAAATCGCCACTGCCCGCAAACGAAAAGTTGACGCCGACAACGCAGCAGAATTCGTGGAAGTCATTCGAGCGCCTCTTGACCGTCGTACAGGAGAACGCGCTGCCCGCAGATGTTGCGGAACAGGATTATCGCAACTGGATGGCGCGCTATCCCGAGCAGTCCTCGGTCTATGCGCGTTATTTCCAACTCCTGCTCGATAACAAGAAGTTTGCGGATGCCGAGAAGTCGATTGCGCAGTATCACGCGAAGTTCCCGAAGGATGATGTGTTCCCGGTGAAGGCCTGGGCGTTGCTGGCTTACAAGAAAGGCTCGGTTGCCGAGGGCCTTGCGATCTACGAGAGCAACTTCCAGCCGCTGTGGGACCAGGAGTTGGTGCAAAGTTATTTCGATCTGATGAACGAGACGAAGTCGCTTCGGAAGTTTATAGACAAAGCGCGGGCTGACCTGGAGAAGAATCCGGACGATCTGAGCGCCGAGGCGAAGCTTTATTACTACTACCAACGGCAGGGGAGAACCGACGCCGCCCAGCAATCTTTAACGGACTACCGACTGCGCAAGGAGCAGCGCAAAGCGAAGTGGAATTCGCGGGAGTTGTACACGCTAGCGAAGTTGGAAGCCGGATTGAACGCGCACGCTGAGGCAGCCCGCTACTACTACGCACTTTATAACTCGACCGACACCACGGATGCGCAGGAGCAAGCGCTGGCCGGCCTTACCGGTCTGCTGATGAGCGCGCCCGAGCAAGGCGTGCGACTCGGTTCGAGCGAACTGTCGATGTACAAGGACATCGCGACACTGGATCCGGGGCCGGGATTTCTCAACGGGATCTTGTCGCTGGTACTGAACTGGTCCGAGCCGCAGTACCAGTACGCACAGGAGGAGCAGCGAGCGGTGCCGTACTTCCATCGGGCAGAGGCCGCAGAACTGCTGCGCGTCATGGATGCCAAGTATCCGAACTCGAACTACAGGGCAGGACTGCATGCGAGCCTGATCGAGGCGTACGCGAATTACGGCGAGAGCGATGCCGTGATCCGGGATGGCAAGCAGTACCTGGCAGCGTTCCCGACCGCCGAGGATCGCGAAAAGGTCTCGCTGCTGATGGCGGATGCGTTCGAGCGCATGCACCGGGAGCAGGAGGAGTTCGCAGTGTATGACTCGTTGCTGGTGGAACTGGGAAAGAAGGCGGATGGTGTGCCGCTGGGCGCCGAGCCAAGTAAAGAAGATTCATGGCAGGCGTACCAGCGCAAGCGGAATACTCAACCGGCATGGCAGCGCGCGCAGGCAGCGCGGGCCTCTGGAGACGAGGAAGAGGGAGAAGAGAGCGGCGAGGAGCCGCAGCCAGAGAACAACCGAGCTTTCGACATACAGCCGGCGCAAGCGGCGGAAACTGTCGTTGCCGGCGTGCGCTCGGCCGAGTATTCCCGTGTTCTCGAGCGTTACTTGTCGCGACTGGTTTCGACGAACCGAATACCGGATGCGCTGGTTGTGTTGCGTAAAGAGATCGATCGCAATCCGAACGACCCGGGATTGTACGAGCGGCTGGCGACCTTCCTTGGCCAGAACGAGTTAGGCGCACAGGAAGAGCAGGTCTATCAGAAGGCGATTCAGCAGTTCTCGGATCGCAGCTGGTACCACAAGCTGGCACGGTTCTATCTCCGGCAAAAACGCGACCAGGATTACTCGCGGCTTAGCCAGCAAGTGATAAAGATCTTTTCGGGAACGGAGATCGAGGCGTACTTCCAGAACGCGGGTACCCCCATCGAGTTCGCCCGGTCGTTGAACGAATTCGCACATCAGCGCTTCCCGCACGATCTTATGTTCACCAGGAATCTGTTGATCTGGTATTCCGGGGCTCACGACCAGGATAGCTACGAGCGACTGCTACGCGAGAATTGGTGGCAGGCGGAGGACCTGCGTGATCGTTATTTCGAATTGCTGGCGCGGCGAGGGCGGCTGGAGTCGGAACTTGTCGCTTTGAAGCAGGGCGACCCTGCTGCACGACAGGGTAAGTGGCAGGAACTTGCGAGCGGTAATCCGATCGTTGCGAGGTTCATGGGCGAAGTGGACCTCTGGCGATCGCACTTCGAGCAAGCGGCCCCTATTATGGGCGCACTAGCACAGCAGTTCCCGGCGGACGAAGAACTGGGACATCGCGCTTCGGCGGTATTCCGTTCGCTGGCGGCATTCAATTCCAAGAACACGGATATCGCGGTGGCGATCGAGGAGAACCTGTACAAGGTGAATCCGGGGGATCGCGACGGGCTAGCGCGGATCGGCGACATTCTTTCCGATCGCGAACTGTTCGATCGCGCTATGCCGTATTGGGATCGCATGGCGACTGTGCGTCCTGGAGAGCCCAAGGCGTATCTCGACGCGGCCACCGTCTATTGGGATTACTACAACTTCGATACCGCTCTGAAGCTGTTGAACGAAGGCCGCACGAAACTGAACGATTCGGCCCTCTACAGCTACGAGGAGGGCGCTATCTACGAGAACCGTCGCGAGTATCCGGCAGCGGTGGCTGAGTATCTGAAGGGCGCTCTGAAGCAGCACGAGGGCGGAGACTCATATTCACGCCTGCTGGAACTGGCGCCGAGGCCGAAGTTGCGCGACATCGTGGACCAGGCGACCGCGCCATTGGCCGAGGGTGAAGCTCCAAAGCTGGAAGCAGTGAAGTTGAGGATCGCCGTCCTGGAAGCGCAGAACCGTCCAAAGGATGTTGAGAAACTGCTGGCAGATTTAGCGGGACGCTCGAATTCACTGGAGACGCTGGAATGGCTGGAGCAGACGGCCCGCGAGAAGTCTTTCTCGGCAGTGCAGCAGACAGTGCTGGAGCGCCAGGCAGCGGTCACGACCGATCCGATTCGCCGGCTGGAGCTGCGCTACTCGTTGGTGAAGTTCTACGAGGCGAAGAAAGATTTCGGCGCGGCACAGAGGAACCTGGAACAACTCTACCGTGAGAACCCGAAGATCCTCGGCGTAGTGCGTTCAACGGTGGACTTCTACTGGCGGAACAAACAGAAGCAGCCCGCGATCGACGTCCTGCTGCAGGCAGCCAAGGATTCCTATCCGGAGTTAAGTAAGCAGTTCTTGTATGAAGCTGCGCGCAAAGAGACGGATGCGGGCCAGTACGCGGCGGCAAGGAAAATCGTTGAAGGCTTGGCCTCCGGCGCGCCTTTCAACGACGAGTACATCGCGGCCATCGCCGACACCTATGCACGGAGTGGCAATGACCAGGGATTGAAGGCGTTTTATCTCGACAAAATCGAACAGTTCCGCAAAGCTTCGCTCGCACAAGATGTGCGGACGCGGGAGATCGCGGGATTGCGTCGAGCATTGATCCCGGCGCTTACGCGTTTAAAAGATTATGCGGGCGGGATCGACCAGTACATCGAGGTCATCAACAAGTTCCCGGAGGACGAGGCTCTCGTCTCCGAAGCGGCTGTCTATGCGCAGAAGTACGGGCGTGAGCAGCAGTTGGTGAACTACTACGCAAACACGATCAAGCAGTCGCCGAAGGACTACCGCTGGCCGATGGTGCTGGCCAAAACCGAAACCCAACTGGAGCACTATTCTGCGGCTATTGACGCCTACGGTTTGGCTATCCAGGTTAGACCGGATCGCGTGGACATGAGGCAGGCACGTGCGGAGTTGCTGGAGCGCACGATGCGTTTCGACGAGGCCGCCGCCGATTATCAAAAGTTGTTCGACCTGAACTATCACGACACGCACTGGATAGAGAAGCTGGCGTCTGTGCGCGCCCGCGAGGGTAAGACGAAAGAGACGATCGCGGCATTGCAGACGGCGCTGATCGACAACCGTCCAGAGAAGCCGTCGAACTACTTCGAGGTGGCGCGACGATTGGAATCCTGGGGGATGCTGAAGGACGCACGCGAGTTCGCACAGAAGGGCGTGGATTCAGCAGGGCGCGATCTGCTGGCAGTCAATGACAACCACTCGGGAGCGGAACTCTACACCCGGATCATGACGCGTCTGCGGCAGCAGGACGTGGCCTACCAGAGGTTGTGGACGACGGTCGGCGACGGGAACTCCGTGGCAGCCTCATTCGATGTGACGGTGAAACAGGTTGAGAAAAACGGGATTGTTTCCATCACGGACAAGGAGTGGCGGGAGCGGGAGATCCGTCTGCGACAGAGCGCGGCTCACGTCGGGATGAGCAGCAGCATGCTGGCAATGGGGCAAACGGTAGGTCAGTACTTCACGCCGGAAGAGAAGGTTGCGTTCGGTTCGTGGCTGGAGGCTAAAGGACAGGCAGCCACTTCGGATGATCTGGTCAGCTACTTCCTGCCGGTACCCGGAGTGGCGGGATTGCCGGAGATCGAAGCGAAGTGGGATGACCGCCTGATGCTATCGCACACGAGGTCTGACTTGGGTCGCTCGTTCAAGTCTCGTCTTGTGACACTCCAGACCAAGCGCATGCGGTATGCGGAACTCGGTGCGCAACTGGAGCGATACGCGAACACGGGCATGTCTCGAAGCGACAGGAATTACGTGTTGCTGGAGGCAGCGGATGCATATCGCAAAGGCGCAGAATATGACAAAGAGCTAGCCTCCCTGACCCTGGTGGACCAGGAGCTTCGGGGAGAGAATCAGCAGCGCTACTTCGAATTGCTGCTCCAGAAGCATCCGGAACAGCTGGTGAATATCTCCGGGAATTCGAACAATGACTGGGGATTTCCGGCTTTGCAATATGTCGTGCGCCACGGCGACGCAAAGTTGACACAACAGGCCGTAGCTGCGCGTGGGCATCACACGCAGCCAGTGTGGACGCCGGCGTACTCGGCACTCGCTGGACTGTATGACTCCGATCGCTCCCAGTCGATCAAGGCGTCGTTCGTTACAGCGCTGGGAGACGCGACAATCGGCGAGCGAGTTTCGAAGCCAGTAGACCGGGCGCAACAGCTGGCAGGAAACATCTGGTTCTACTACGGCTCGCGCTACGGTGAGTGGCTGGGGGTAACCGCAAATGGAGACGCCGAAGAATTCCTGCCGGCGGTATTGGAACAGTCGCCGGGAACATCGTCGAGCTATGTCACGACGGCAGAGTACTACGCGGACGCTGGAAAGCTCGACCGCGCGCTGCAGGACTATGCGCACGTACTCGAGCTTGCACCAGGACGCGCGGACATTCACGACAAAATGGCGATGCTGATGTGGCGTCAGCAGAAGAAGGCGGAAGCGATCGCAGAGTGGAAGCTTGCGCTGGTGATGTTCGACGCGCAAGTGAACGCGCGCATGATTCCGGACACATTCCGGAACAGCTTCCGTTACACGCTCAACCATATCGGAAACCGAAAGCTGCTCAACGAGCTTCGTCCCCAGGCGAACACGGTGCTGCGCGACTACGTCCGGCACAACGGAAGCTACGCGTCCGACGGGATCCTACGCGAGGCGTACGTCGCAACCGAAGACCCGCAGGCCGGCACGTCGTGGATGCTGGAACTGGCATCTGTCGCGCCGGAGCGCGGGCAATACCTGCAACAACTCGTCAATGCCAAGTGGATTCCTGCGACTGCGAAGGATCCCATCTATCAGCAGTACCTCAGCCAGCTCCAGGCGCAAGTGCAGAAGAGCGATGCCTTGGCCAAAGCGTATGCGGAGCAGGATTTGCGCAGCTGGCAAATTCGGTACGCCAGTTTCCTGGTCGGGCTCGTTCAATTCGACCGGGCAGAGGAGACACTGAATTCATTGGTGAAGCCCGGATCGGCCAACTTCGATGGCGCCACAGACGGAGCGAACGCGGAGCAGGATACAAACGAGCAATCGCCGAGTGCGCAAGAACTGGAAGTGAGGTTGAGAATCGCGATCGCGCGTAACCAGTTCGACGCGATCGTCGAGCAGTACAAGAGCCGTCCCGAGTCCGCGCCGACCGTGGAGTTGCTGCGAGTTGTAGCATCGGCGTTGCGCAAGGAAGGGCAGAGCGGGCCGGCACGCAAGATATTCGAATATGTCTACGCGCAGGAAATTGCAGAACACCGGCTGAACGCGGCGAACATGCTGGGTCTTGCGGAGATTCGCATCCAAGACGGCGACATGGCGGGTGCGATCCAAATCCTTCGGCGACTCACGCTGGTTGTCGGCGCGCCATTCGAGAACCTCGAGCCCGCAGCGTCGCTGCTATCACGTACAGGACACCATGCGGAAGCCGTGGAGTTCCTATCGCAACTTCTGAAGGCGACTCCATGGGACGAGCGCATCCGGCTGAAACTCGCGCAGGAGCAACTCGCTTCTGGCATAGGAGCCGAGTCGGCGCAGAGTGAAGCGGCGCGCGTGGCGAGTGATCCGCAATCGACCTATACGGATCGCGAAGACGCGGCCTCGATCCTGAAAGGTCGTGGAGCGGCTTCCCTCGGCAGCGCAGAGTTGGATCTGCTTGCAAGTGGGAATCCAATACCGGAGTTGGCTGACAAGCCGCACTTCTACGCAGCACGATTGCGCGCGGCAGAGAAGACAGCAGCGAGCGACGTGAAAGAGCGCCTGCTTCGTAATGCGGTGAACGATACGCCGGATCGAGACGCAGCACGCGTGTCTCTGTTCACCGTTTTAGCGAACGCAGGAAAGGATAGGCTTGCGGTCTCTGCGATCGAGCCGATGTTGAACTCAAACTTCCTGCCGATGGCCGAGCTCAACCGCTATCGCGAAAACGTCGGTACTCAGGATGAGGAAGAGAGTGTTAGTGGGACGGAAGACTCAGCCAACGACATCCAGATGGAGAGCGCACTGGAGCGAGTAACGACAGCGCAAAAGGCGCAGATGACCTTCACGCTGGGCAAGTCCTACGCCAGACTCGAAGACTACTCAAAGGCCGTGCAGTTCTTCCGCAATGCCAGGAGTATGGAGACGAACAAGGCGATAAAGGCCGAGATCGACAAGAGCATTACCGCGACGAGGGCGATCATGACCCGCATCGCGACGAACGATGCGAGGGTACCTATGGTGCGTGTCGAACTGGAACAGGGGAACGTAGTGCGACCGCGCGTCATTGAGGTCGTAAGAACCACGCCAAAATCTCCGCCAGTAAATAGCAAGGCTCCGAAAGGGGGTGCGCAATGAAACGGATACTGATGGCATCTTGCATCGTTGTGGCTCTTTGCCTGATCGGATGGGCAACGTATCAGGTGGCCACTCCAGCTGCTGACGACCGTTCATTCGCCAGGCTGATGCCCCAGGGAGCTCTCGTTTATTTGGAGGCGACGGATCTCTCCGGTTTGCTGCGCGAATGGAATGCATCCCCGGAAAAAGCGGCATGGATGAAGAGCGACAACTATGAAGTCCTGAGTCGCTCGCGATTGCTGCTGAGACTCGAACAGGCTCAAAACCAGTTCGCCGCAGCGGCGGGAGTGCCGCCGGACTACAAGTTCCTGCGCGAGGTCGCCGGCGAACGCACGGCGCTGGGGATTTACAACATCGGCAAACTTGAGTTGCTCTACGTGACGCGCCTTTCGTCGGCGAGCGGGATGAAGAGCGCATTGTGGCAACAGAGGTCAAAGTTCGAGCCTCGAGAATCGGCGGGCAAGCAGTTCTTCGTTCGCACGGAGCCCGAGTCCGGACGAGTAGTGGCATTTGCGATCGACGGCGACTATCTCGTGCTGGGAACGCGAGAAGATCTGGTAGCCGGTGCGCTGTCACTGGCGGCAGGACAGAAGCTGGCGAGACTCGATGAGCAGAGCTGGTATGCGGACGCGGTCAAATCCGCGAAGGAACCGGGAGACCTGCGCCTGCTGGTGCACCTGAGTGAAGTGACAAAGACGCCGCAGTTCCGCTCATACTGGATACAGCAGAACATCACGGAACTTCGGCAATACGAGAGCTCGATATCCGACTTGTATCGGACCTCGTCCGAGTATCGCGAGGAACGTGCGCTCTTGTTGAAGCCGACCGATGCGCCGGCTTCAGACAACGACGGCGCTGTCGCCGCTGGCGAACTTGCGCGAATCGCCCCGGCCGATGCAGGAGTCTTCCGCAGTGTGGCGAGTCCCGGCGTAGAAAATGTGCTCTCGACTCTGGAGCAAAAGGTGCTGACGCCGCGACTTGGCCCCGCTCCTCCGCAGAAGATTGCGCCGTTGGTGACTCTGGGTGAAGGGACGGTGGGCAGCGCCTCCAGCCTGGAGACGAGGATCGATATCGCGCCGTCACAAGACCCGGCAGAGCAGCAAGGAGGTGGAGACGACGCTCTGAAGACCTTGCTGGCCGGCAATAACGTTCGCGCGATGATGCAGGCCCATCGCTCGGAAGTGGCGCCGGACGGGGTATTCGTGCGATTGCACTCCGTAGTCGTACTGTCGGCGGCCCAAGACTGGAACGAAGACTCTGTTCTAAAAACGGTGCATCAGACGATCGCGCCTGGACTCACCGCAGGCGCGCTTGGAGCGGGGTGGCGAAGGTCAGGGAGCGGCGAACAGAGTTACATGGAACTGGATGGATTGATGCCGGTCATGATCGCCGTTCGCGGCAGGTTGCTGGTGGCAGGCAACGATGCGGCGATGATCCAATCCGTGCTTGCACGAGTTGGGGAAAAGGGTCAGTCGGAGCCAGCGACTTACGTTGCGAGCTTCCGTCACGATACGGAGCGCCAGAATTTCTACAAGATGACCTTGTTGCTCGACCAAGCCAGTCGCAACAACTACACGGGACAGAGCAACAATCAGCCGGAGTTCTTCTCGCAAAATATCGGCAGCCTGAGCCGTACCTTGAGCGGAGTGAAGGCTGAAACGATCACCATGCGACGGAGTGGAACAACCGACCTGCAGACAGTCCGGTACGAGTGGAAGTGAGATGAAGTTCCGGACTCTGACGGCGCTGATCATCCTGAGCGGAATGTGCTTCGCACAGGCCCACTCGCCGATCTTTCCGCTGCGCGAAGCTAGCGCAGTTCGGGATGACGCGCTGTTTCGCAGGACGGCAGCGCAGGTTCTGGCACGAGAATTTCCGTCGACGGATATTTCGTATCTGCTGATGGAAATCAAAAGTCGCTCGTTCGTTGCGAAGCGCTGGGAGACTAGCGATAGGGCGATTCCAGTTGGATCACTTGTGAAGCCGTTCACCGCCGTGGCTTATGCCGAGACGCATGCGTTTCAGTTTCCCGAATTCGCTTGCACCCCGAGTGCGTGCTGGTATCCGCAGGGCCATGGGAAGATCGGTATCGTTCGAGCCGTCGCGCTGTCTTGCAACGCATACTTCATCAATCTTGCTTCCAAGGTAAGTGCATCGCAGGTCGAAGACGAGGCTCGAAGGTTCGGCCTGAAAGGGCCGGGCGGCACCGCGAGTCCGGATGCCATGGCCGGTCGCTATGGAGTATGGCAGGAGTCTCCCGAAGCGCTGGTGAAAGCCTACGCGGAGTTGCTGGCGAGGCGGGACCAGCCGGGAGTGCGCGAGATAGCGCAAGGAATGGCCATGTCGGCGCGCGAGGGCACTGGAGTAGGGATCGCGAACCAGAAGCCCAGGGTCGCAGCCCTGGCAAAGACCGGAACGGCCCCCTGTACGCATGCGGAGCACGCACCGGGGGATGGCTTCGTCATGATGGCGTGGCCCGCCGAGTCGCCCCAGTATCTCCTCCTCGTCCGACAGCATGGAAATCCGGGCGCACATGCTGCAATCATCGCCGGGAAAATGTTGAAGGCGCTGCAACCGTGAGTGTTCTTGCGCGAACTTCTGTATCCTGAACTTACCCATCGTGAAACACTCCTACGACGCAATCATCCTCGGAGCCGGTGCCGCCGGTCTGATGTGCGCCATCGAAGGCGGCAAGCGCGGCCGCCGCGTGGCGGTGCTCGACCATGCCGACCGCATCGGGAAGAAGATACTGATCTCCGGCGGCGGCCGCTGCAATTTCACTAATATTCATTGCCGACCAGAGAACTTCCTTTCGGCTAATCCGCATTTCGCCAAGTCGGCGCTGGCCCGCTACACACCGGCTGATTTCATCAGGCTCGTCGAAAAGCACCGAATCGCTTACCACGAGAAGACGCTCGGTCAGTTGTTCTGCGACAGGACGGCGCAGGACATCCTCGGAATGCTGGAGGAAGAATGCACGCGGGCAGGCGTGCGAATTCTGCCGGCGACAAAAGTGTCGGACGTTTCCAAGAGCGACACATTCGTGCTGCGGACGAAAGATGATGAATTTCACGCGCCCGCGTTGGTAGTGGCGACAGGCGGCCTTTCGATCCCGAAGATGAGCGCCACTGGATTTGGATATGAAATTGCAAAGAAGTTTGGGATCGGCATCGTCGAGACGCGACCGGCGCTGGTCCCGCTGACGTTTGGGTCGGAAGACGTCAAGAAGTATAAGGACCTCGCCGGGGTGTCGGCCGAGGTGGTTGCATCGATAGAAGCCGCACGCGACAAGGCTAGAGCTCCCAAATCGAATCATCCTCAATTTCGAGAGAAGATGCTGTTTACGCACCGCGGATTGAGTGGACCGGCGATTCTGCAGATCTCTTCGTACTGGAAGAAAGGCAATGGCATCGCGATGGACCTGGCTCCTTCGCGCGATGTCATGGGTGCGCTGTTGCGATCGAGTGCGGGACGCGATGTCGCTGCTGCAAAAGCAGCATTGCACCAGGTGCTCCCAACGCGTTTGGCTGAGCGTTGGTTGGAGCATCACACCCCAGCGAAATGGACAAACCAGGGCATCGAGGAACTAGAGCGATCGGTGCATCACTGGGAAGTCACGCCAGAGGGCACCGAAGGTTACGAGAAGGCCGAGGTCACAGCTGGCGGCATCGATACTGATGAACTCTCTTCGAAGACCATGGAGAGCAAGAAAGTACCGGGCCTGTATTTCATCGGTGAAGTAGTGGACGTGACTGGTCACCTTGGCGGCTTCAATTTCCAATGGGCGTGGGCGTCCGGCTTCTGCGCGGGGCAGGCACTCTAAACGCTTCCTGATATTCTGTTGATGTATTCCACGAAGGGTCTTCCTGCTTGCCTCCGATTCTGAACGCACAAAGACTTTCCAAAAGCTACGGCGCTAACGCGCTCTTCGAAAACGTGTCATTCACGGTTGAGGAGGGCGATCGCGTTGGCTTGGTCGGACCGAACGGGTCTGGAAAGTCGACGCTGATGCGTGTGCTGGCGGGATCAGTGTCGCCGGACAGGGGGGACGTCGTGCTGCGGAAGCATACTCGCCTGAGTTATGTGGAGCAGGAATCACGATTCGAGGCGGGAGAGACGGTGCGTTCCGTGGTCGCGAAGGCGCTTGAGCGCGCGAGCGTTCCAGAAGCTGACCGCGAGGCGCGCTTACAGGAAACGCTAGGGCGGACAGGGTTCGCGGACTTCAGCACCGAAGCGAGTACGCTCTCCGGTGGATGGCAGAAGCGATTGGCGATCGCGGAAGCACTGGTGCAGCACCCGGACATTCTCCTGCTGGATGAGCCGACCAATCACCTCGACTTGGCCGGGATCGAGTGGCTGGAGGGATTGCTCGAGACCGCGAAGTTCGCATGCGTGGTGGTGAGTCACGATCGATACTTCCTCGAGAACGTCGCGACCGAGATGGCCGAGTTGAGTCGCGTCTATCCAGATGGAATTCTGCGGGTCGACGGCAACTACAGCAGATTCCTTGAGAAGAAGGAAGAATTCCTGCACGCGCAAGCACAACGGCAGGAGGCACTCGAGAATCGTGTCCACATCGTAATCGAGTGGTTGCGGCGAGGACCGAAGGCACGGACCTCGAAGTCGAAGGCGAGAATCGATAAAGCCCATGAGTTGATCGGCGAGCTGGAAGACTTGAACGCGCGACGACGAACGGCGACGGCGAAGATTGACTTCTCAGCGACCGAGCGGCAGACCAAACGCCTGATCGAATTGGAAGGTGTTGCCTACGAGATCCCGGGGAGAAAACTTTTCGCGGATCTCGATTTCATGATTACGGCCGGGATGCGCGTGGGCTTGGTTGGACCGAATGGCAGCGGAAAGACAACACTGTTGCGATTGCTGCGTGGCGAGATCGCACCGAGCGAAGGTGAGATCCGCCGGGCAGATTTCCTGAAGATCGTATATTTCGACCAGACGAGGACACTCGATCCGGAAGTTACATTGCGTCGTGCGCTCGCTCAAGATAGCGATGCAGTCGTCTACCAGGATCGGGTGATACACGTTGCATCGTGGGCTGCTCGCTTTCTCTTCACCGGCGAGCAGTTGAACCAGCCGGTAGGGCGCCTATCCGGCGGTGAACGGGCCCGTGTTCTGATCGCGCAACTGATGTTGCAACCCGCCGACGTACTGCTTCTCGACGAACCGACGAACGACCTCGATATTCCGACACTGGAGATTCTCGAAGAGAGCTTGCTGGAGTTTCGCGGAGCGCTGGTCTTGGTCACGCATGATCGCTACCTGCTGGACCGCGTCTCCACAGTCGTACTTGGCTTGAATGGATTGGGACAAGCGGAGCCATTCGCGGACTATTCCCAGTGGGCACGTTGGCAATCACAACAGAAACAGTCATCGAGAAGTCCCAGGCGCGAAGAGACAGTCGAAGAACCCACCAGGACTTCGGCGAAGAAGAAGTTGTCGTACATGGAAGCGCGCGAGTACGCTAGCATCGAACAGCGCATCGCCGAAGCAGAAGACGAGTTACAGGCCAAGAGAGCAGCCGCGGAGAATCCGGCGATTGCTTCCGACTCCGCCGCACTGCTAAAAGCTCATGCAGAGTTAGAAGAAGCCCAACGAACGGTGGAAGAGCTGATCGCGCGTTGGGCCGAGCTGGAAGAAAAGCAGAGCTGACGCGTTACTGAACGTTATTGCCCCATCGCCAGGTGGGGCCGATCGAGACTCTTACGCTGTTGCGAGGTTCCTTCAAGAATCCATCAAACAAGTTGACGTGAACGAAATCTGCGGCCACACGGATGCCGACGTGCTTGGTCGCGTTCCAGTCGAAGCCGCCGCTGCCACCGTAAAACACCGTCGTATCGCTCTTCGTCCCGCCGGGAACCAAAGCGGCGACGACAGCAGTCTGAATCGCGTCCGCTGGTTTGGCTCGCACGCGCTCGTGAAGTATTCCGAGTGCGGGCCGAACGAAGAACGTGACCGGTTTGAACTTTCGAATGTTGAACTGTGGCCCTGCGCTGTAGGTGGACGTCTTTGCCTCGAACGGAACACTCAGAACGTAGCCCGGGGGAAGAGTGAGATGGGATAGCTGTGTCTGGATAGTAGTTGCCAATTCCGATGGCGCGAGCGAGCTGTGGCCGTTGAACACACTGTAGTCGCCGCCGAGAGCCAGCCAGCGTGTGACGTTGACTCCGAACTCCTGGTTGTACCCGCGCTGGGCTAGGTTCATCTTTGGAGATGCAAGATACGAGAAACCGGTGAATGCGTCGTAGCGAGGAACGTAATCCTGCTGGCCGAGGGCCGAAATCGACAAAAAAGTGGTCAGTAGCGCGAGAAGCCAAAGCTTCATGAATGACTCCAAAATGTATGTAATTTCAACTGCGAAGCGTGCGGAGTGTAACAGCAGGCCAGAGGTCAGTTCTGTGACTTGTATCGTGTGTGCGTGTGCGCTGCGTCGGAGATTCGATGACGCGAGGGAAGTAGGGGTGATTCGACGAGTGGTGCTGTCCAGCCTGACGTCGTTCGGCTTCGGCTGAGCACAAGCGAGGAAACGACAAAAACCCGCGCCACCACCCGTCCTTTCATGAGACGCGGCCGCATAGGCGGAGGTTGGGCAAACCAGAGCACGAAAAATGAGAGCTTTTGTGACGGGAGTCACTCAGCTTGCGGCTCGCCCCTTCCTACAATAGAGACGGTCAGTTATGCATGAGTTAAGCATCGCGTCATCCATCCTGGAGGCGGTCGCCAAAGAAAAAGAACGGCGGCCTAAAGACCGCTTTCTGAAGGTGGGACTTCGTATCGGAGAGCTGGCGGGAGTGGATCGCGACGCGTTGAGTTTCGGTTGGGAGGCGCTGACCAAGGACACCGAGTGGGATGGTCTGGAACTCGCGATCGAGCATGTACCCCGGCGACAGCGCTGCACAGTTTGTGCGCACGAGTTCGAGGCGCCCGACTTCATGACCGCTTGTCCCAAGTGTGCGGAATTGCTGACAGTAACGATCGCCGGAGATGAATTGGATATCGCCTACCTTGAGGTGGATGAGCCATGAGCCAGGTGCAGGTCGAAAAGAAAGTTTTGAACGAAAATCAAATCGTCGCAGCTGGATTGCGCGAGAAGTTTCAACAGCACGGGATCTTTTGCTTCAACATCATCAGCTCGCCGGGTTCGGGCAAGACTTCGTTGCTGGAGCGCACACTCGAGCGGCTTCCGAAGGACTCACGAGTTGCGGTGCTGGTTGGCGACCTTCAGACGGAGAACGATGCGAAGCGCCTGGAGAGATTCGGTTTCCCGGTACGACAGATTATCACCGGCGGAACTTGCCACCTCGACGCGCGGATGATCGAGAAGCATCTCGCGGACTGGGACCTCGCAAAACTCGATACGTTGATCATCGAGAATGTCGGGAATCTCGTTTGTCCGACGAGCTATGACCTCGGTGAGGCGTTCAAGGTCGTACTGCTCAGCGTGACCGAAGGTGAAGATAAGCCGCTGAAGTACCCATCGATTTTCTTCAAGTCAGAGCTGATGGTCCTGAACAAAGTTGACCTGCTGCCGTATGTGCCATTCGACGCCGCTAAGGCGAAGGAGAATGCGCGCAAAGTGCATCCCGGGATGGAAATACTCGAACTCTCGTGCACGACAGGTGCAGGACTCGATGAGTGGATGATGTGGCTAGAGAAGAAACGCAGCGCGACGATGGCGGCTGTTACTTCTTAGTTCCCGATTTTCGTAGTCAACTCAAGCCTCGCGGTCGTCAATTCTGGTCCTCTGCGGTATCCTTATTCCCCTTAACGAATGACCAATGAGGGACGAGGATCTATGTACTATCTGTTCAAGACAGAACCCACCGTATACTCCTTTGCCGATCTCCAAAAAGAGAAGACGACTATCTGGGATGGAGTCACAAACCCCCAGGCGGTGAAGAACCTCCGCGAGATGCCGAAGGGATCCAAGGTCGTCATCTATCACACCGGTGAGGAGAAACGTGTAGTGGGGACAGCCTCGGTCGTCGGCGTTGATGCGATCGATCCGAAGGTGCCCAAGGTGACGATCAAGGTGGGTGGCCCAGTCAAGCAGAGCCTCACGCTGGCGGAAATCAAAGCGAAAAAAGAGTTCAGCACATCGCCTCTGGTCAAGATGGGCAGACTTTCCGTGGTGCCGCTTACCGAGGCGCAATACAAACTGCTGGCGGAATAACGGCTTCCCAGTATCACGAACCATCATCCAACTCTCTTTCACGAGGAGAATGCTGCATGAAGAAAGTTTCCATGCTGTTGGCAACATTGTTGTTGATTGGCGCAGGTACTTCGGTTGGGCAGGCGAGGACGTCGAAGAAGATCATCGAGTTGAAGGATGGGCAGGGGAAGAGTGTCGGACTGGCGGTCCTGACCGCGACGAAGAAGGGCGTCACGGTGAAACTTAATCTGAAGGGTCTGCCTCCGGGAGAGCACGCGCTGCACTTCCACCAGGTCTCGAAGTGCGAAGCCCCCGATTTCAAGTCCGCTGGAGGTCACTTCAATCCGGAGAACAAGCATCACGGCCTGCAGAACCCGGAGGGACCGCACGCTGGAGACATGATGAACTTTACGGCGAAGAAGAATGGCACGGCGACGGCCACGATCACCAACGACCGCGTGACCATGAATACCACCGGCGCGAATTCGCTCTTCGCGAATGGCGGCACGGCCCTGGTGGTGCATGCCAAGGCGGACGACTACAAGTCGGACCCGGCCGGGAACGCCGGCGACCGCATCGCGTGCGGCATCATTATGTAACGCATTCTGGTGAGGCCCGCGGATATCGTGGGCCTTACCACTTGCAAGCTGCGACACAAACCCTGACACTAGTCTCTGTGTTCCATCTTCGCGATTACCAAAATAAAGACATAGAGAAGCTGCATAAACTCGACCAGGAGTGTTTCGAGGCCGGCATTTCGTATAGCCGCGCTGAACTCACAAGTTTCATCGAGCGACGCGGCTCGTTTTGCATTGTTGCCGAACTGGAAAGTGAATGGTCGTCGGATGGAGGGAGCGCTACCCCTGCCGCCAAGAGTAAGCCCGCGATCAAGTTTGAGAAGGGGACAGTTGCGGGGTTCATCGTCGCCGAGCGGCACCCCAAGGGCTACGGACACATCATCACCATCGACGTGCGCGATTCATTTCGGCGTCACCAGTTGGGAACCAAGCTGCTGACCGCCGCCGAAGATCGGCTGCACAAGCTGGATACCTTCATGGTCGTGCTGGAAGTCGCGGTGAACAATCGCGCGGCGATCACTTTTTACAAACGTCACAATTTCAATGTTGCAAGAACCATCCCTCGCTATTACAAAGACGAACTCGACGCGTTTTTTATGACCAAGCGCCTCTAGCCTTCCCATGGTGAAGAAGAAAAAATCAAGTGCGCCGATCCGCGTAGCTGTCGATACCGGAGGCACGTTCACCGACTGCCTTTGGATCGAGCGCGGACGCATGCGGATACTCAAGGTCTTCTCCACGCCGGGCGATCCCTCGTTTGCCATCGCTGAAGCAGTGAAGGAAATCGCCGGTCGAAACGAAGTGACTCTTCTTCACGGCACGACCGTAGGTACCAACGCCGTGCTGGAGCGCAAAGGAGCGCGCGTAGCATTTGTCACGACGGAAGGTTTTGAGGATGTGATTGAGATCGGGCGACAGGCGCGACCGAAGCTTTACGACTTCTTCTTCGAGCGGATACCCCCGCTCGTCACGTCCGAAATGCGGTTCGGTGTCGCGGAACGAACGCGGCCTGACGGCTCGATCGAGAAAAGTCCGGACGAGGTCGCGTCGGAGGCACTTGCCGAACGCCTCGGAAAACTACGCCCACAATCGATCGCGGTGTCCCTCCTGTTTTCGTTCGCGAACCCGGCGAGTGAGCTGAAAATTTCCGACGCGCTCCGAGGGCTCAAGGTGCCGGTATCCCTTTCGCATCAGATTCTGCCCGAGTTTCGTGAGTACGAACGGGCCTCGACAGTTGTGATGAATGCGTATCTCCAGCCGGTGCTTGAGAGATATCTGGAGAACCTGAGAAAGCGCATTTCGAACAGCACGGTCTTTGTAATGCAATCATCGGGCGGGATCGCGTCGCTGCAGGCTTCTGCACGAGAGCCGGTGCGAACGGTGCTGAGTGGGCCAGCGGGTGGAGTGGTTGGAGCGACCGCGGTCGGCAGGCGTCTGGGCAAGCCGGACCTTATCACTTTCGATATGGGTGGAACCTCCACGGACGTCGCGCTCGTCAGTGGCGAACCAAAGCCGGGCAATGAAGGGGAGATCGCCGGACTTCCTGTGCGGGTGCCGATGTTGGACATTCACACCGTTGGTGCCGGAGGAGGCTCCATCGCGCGCTTCGACGCTGGCGGTGCACTGCGTGTCGGGCCCGAATCGGCCGGTGCGGAACCCGGGCCAATCTGCTACGGACGCGGAGAGGAGCCGACAGTAACGGACGCGAACCTGCTCCTTGGGCGCCTTCGACCGGAGAACTTCCTGGGTGGACGCTTTCGTCTGGACCTGGAGCGTACGCGTGAGCTGGTTCAGCAATGGCTGGCGAAGCAGGCTTCGGCAGAGGCCCGGCGGATGAGCGTGGAGCAGTTCGCCGACGGTGTACTGCGAGTGGTGAACGCCAATATGGAGAAGGCGGTTCGAGTGGTGAGTGTGGAACGTGGGTTCGATCCCCGAACTTTCGCGCTACTCGCATTCGGAGGAGCAGGGCCACTACATGGGGCATCTCTGGCCGAGGCACTATCGATCCCCGAGGTCATCGTGCCGGCGATGCCCGGCGCGCTTTCCGCCTACGGAATCCTCGTCAGCGATGTTCTTCGCGACTTCTCTCGGACCATCCTGCGAAGTAGCTCCCCCAAGGACGATCGCTCCCGAGAGCTGGAGCCGATCTATGCAGAGCTGGAGGAAGTTGCGGGGGCTGCATTCCGGGACGAAGGATGGAGTGACAAGCCGCGATTCCAGCGATCCGTCGATGTGCGTTATCGCGGGCAGGGCTACGAGCTGAATGTGCCATTCACGCCCAAGCTGCTGGCCGATTTTCATGCCGAGCACAAGAAGAGATACGGGTACTCGCATCCCGAGCGGGAGGTGGAACTGGTTACGCTGCGCCTGCGGGCGACCATACCTTCCAAGCTGAAATTGTCCCGAGTCGCATTCGAACGAAAGCGTGGTAGGGCGGAGTTGCAGCAGGTCTGGTTCTACGGACGGAGGCTGAAGACGGCTGTCTGGGAAAGAGAGAGCGTGCCTGCCTCGGGGGTTACTGGCCCAGCCGTCATCACGGAGTACAGTGCGACTACCGTTGTTCCACCCGGATGGTCGGCTCGAATGGAGAAGACTGGCGACCTGGTACTCAGGTCGTCCGCAAAAACCAAAAGGCGCCCCTCGCGGAGCGCCTGAACTCAGACGAGCCGATTAAGCGGCGTCGTCCTCGGTCTCGCGACGATCAGCGCGATCGTCGTCCTTCAGGTTGTCAATGGCATCGCGGCCGGCGTCTTTCAATTTGCCGACAGCATTCTGGGCCTTACCCTTAATCTGGTCCGCTGTGCCCTTGGCCTGAGCGTCTTCATCGCCAGTCCACTCACCAACCTGGCGCTCGACGCGACCTTTGACGTCGTTCATCTTGCCCTTGATACGATCGTTATCCATAACACCTCCTGGGTCGACTTCTGTTCAGATATCCGCTGTGCGGCTTAAACCACAGTTCTGCGTCCGCTGATCAATTGGAAGATCAGGGCCACGACGGCAAGCACAAGCAGGATGTGAATAAAACCACCCATCGTATAGCTGCTGACAACACCCAGCAGCCACAGGACTAAGAGAATCACAAACACTGTCCAAAGCATAGTTACGTTACCTCACCCCGTATTCGAGATACGCTGATGGTTGGGTGCTGAGCAGGACTAAGGGGTTGGTCGTAATCGTAAGTAGCTCCCTTCTACTCGCACGAGGAACTCGCGATTCTCAGGCAACCCGCAGCGGCTCAGAAGCGGATTACGAGACCAGCCTGGGGCACAACATTATTCTGGCGTCCGCTCAATCCGTTGCTCACCAGGTCGAAGCTTGGCAGTCCAGAGTAGAAGTCCCGAACCTCGAGCCGCGCACTGAGGTGAGGCAGGAACTTGATGTCGAGTCCACCACCGATGTCGAAGACCGCATTGGTACTAGTCTGGTCGGAGGTAGTCGAGGAGGATCCGGTGTGGAAACGCGCGAATCCGACACCACCGGCCAGGTAAGGCGAGATGAAGAACGACGGAGCGAACTTAACTTTCAGCCCGGGCGTGACATATAGAGAAGAGAAGTCGGTGTTGGTGATATGGATCGCGCTCTTCGGCGCGACTACGACCGGAACTTCCAGGTAGAGGGCGAGAAAGGGAACATGAGCTAGCCGATGGGCGTAGTTCGCGCCAACAGCCCAACTGTTTCCGGTCCTGAAGAAGTCATTGCTGGAGAATTGACCGCCGCCAGTAATTGCGAGTTCGTTCGACTGTGCCAGGGAAGGAAGGCAGGAAAGTAGAAGCAGCAGCGTGAAAAGAGCCGGTTTTTTCATGGACAACTCCTGCCTTTCCGATGCCGAAACGGGCAGGTGTGTTGGAATCGGGACATGGCCAAGATTTCCTATGTCAATCGATTGCCGGAGGGCTGCTTTGTCATTAGAATGCGCGCGACTCGAAAAGAGGCCGGAGAGAGTCGCCTAGCTGAACCTGCGGCTCCTCCAATCGCCTCCGGTCGATATTGGTCGGGGCGACAGCCGCGGAAAATCGCGGCCCGAATCCGCGCCGGATCATATTCCGCCGAGGTAAGTCACTGATTTTATAGGGTTTTGGCTGGACTGCACCTTTTATGAAGGCTGTTTCATCTAAAGTTGAGTAAGATACACTCAAGGGAGTCATATGGCTAATCAGACCCGCAATATTGAGCGTCCTGAGGCTGAATTTCGGGACGACTCATTGGATGCGCGGACCCTGCCGGTGCTACCGGTGCGGGACACGGTGTTGTTTCCTCACGCCGTCCTTCCTCTCACGGTTGGCCGGGAAAGCTCCGTGCAGCTAATCAATTCATTGGGAGAAGACAAGACGATCGTTGTGGTAGCGCAGCGCGAAGCGCGTGTCGATTCGCCACAGCCGACCGACCTTTTCACCCTTGGTACGCTGGCGACCGTACACAAAGTCGTCAAGATGCCAAACCAGAGCCTGTTCGTATTTGCGGAAGGTCTGGAGCGCGTTCGCATCGATCAGTACACACAACTGGCGCCGTACATGAAAGCCACCGTCACCACGGTGGGCGAAATCGAGCCGCCGAAGAACGCCGAAATCGAAGCATTGCACCGAAACATCCTGAACCTGTTCCAGCAGATCGTGAGCGGATCGCCGACGTTGAGCGACGAGCTTTCCACAGTTGCTATGAACATCGAAGAGCCGGGCCGACTGGTCGATTTCATCGCTAGTTCGCTGCCCTCGCTCTCTACGAAGGACAAGCAGGACGTTCTCGAAACGCCGGACGTTCGCGTTCGGCTTGAAAAAATCAACCAGCACCTGGCCAAGGAACTGGAAGTTCAGCAGCTGCGCAACAAGATCCAGAGCGAAGTGCAGGATCGGGTGCAGCAGACGCAGCGCGAGTACTACCTGCGCGAGCAGATGAAGGCCATCCAGAAGGAACTGGGTGAGCAGGACGAAACCGCGCGCGACGTGGACGAGTTCAAAGAGAAGATCGATCAATCGGGCATGCCGGAGGAAGTGAAGAAGGAAGCCAACAAGGAGCTGACGCGTTTAGCGCGTATGTCTCCGATGGCCGCCGACTATTCCGTCACGCGGAATTACTTGGAATGGCTTGTCATGCTTCCGTGGACGAAGTCCAGCGGTGGCGATGTCGACATCACCAAGGCCAAGCAGGTCCTCGATGAAGATCACTACGATCTTCAGAAGGTGAAAGACCGCATTCTCGACTACCTATCCGTGCGTCGATTGAACCCGAAGATGAAGGGGCCAATCCTGTGCTTCTTCGGACCTCCTGGTGTTGGCAAGACCTCGCTCGGCAAATCGATCGCGAAGGCTCTGGGACGCAAGTTCTATCGCCTCTCGCTCGGTGGCGTACACGACGAAGCGGAAATTCGCGGACATCGTCGTACGTACATCGGCGCGCTGCCGGGGCAGATCATTCAAGGCATTCGCCGCGCCGAGACCAACGACCCGGTGTTCATGCTCGATGAAATCGACAAGGTCGGACGCGATTTCCGCGGCGACCCTACGTCGGCGCTGCTCGAGGCGCTTGATCCGGAACAGAACTTCTCGTTCCGCGACAACTACCTCGACGTACCGTTCGACTTGAGCAAGGTGCTGTTCATCACCACGGCCAACCAGTTGGATACGATTCCGGATCCGCTGCGCGACCGCATGGAGATCATCGACCTGCACGGATACACGGAAGAGGACAAGGTGCACATTACCTTCCAGTACCTCATTCGCCGGCAGACGGAAGAGAACGGCATCAACAACGACCAGATCGAATTCACGGATGACGCCGTACGCTTCATTATCCGGCATTACACGCGCGAAGCCGGTGTTCGTAACCTCGAGCGCCAGATCGGAACGATCTGCCGCAAGCAGGCGCGACGCATCGCGGAAGGCAAGACCGAGAAGCTGGTCGTGTCTCGCGAAGTTGTGCAGCAGATGCTAGGCGGCATCAAGATTCGCGTCGACACCGAGATCGCCGAGCGTACCAAGCGTCCGGGCGTGGTCGTCGGACTGGCTTGGACACCGACCGGTGGCGACATCCTCTTCGTGGAAGCGAAGAAGATGAAAGGCAAAGGCGAGTTCAAGATCACCGGCCAGATTCAGGACGTGATGCGCGAGTCCATGCAGGCGGCCTTGAGCTGGGTACGTTCGAATGCGAGCGAACTCGGCATTGACGAGGACTTCCTCAATAAGTACGACCTGCACATTCACGTGCCGGCAGGCGCCATTCCGAAGGATGGTCCTTCGGCAGGCGTAACCATCTCGACCGCACTGGTCTCCATGCTAACGGACCGCAAGGTACGTCCTTTGCTGGCCATGACGGGCGAGATCACGCTGAGCGGCAATGTTCTGCCGATCGGCGGCGTTAAGGAGAAGTTCCTGGCGGCCAAGCGCGTCGGCGTGAAGGACGTGATCTTCCCGGCGGAGAATGAGGTCAACGTAAAAGAAGACCTCACACCAGAGCAGTTGGAAGGCGTCAACCTGCACTTCGTGAACACCATCGACGAAGTGTTGAGCATTGCGCTACCTTCCACGCCTGCTGAGGAGAAGAAAGATGACCAGGTCAGGGAAGTGCTGACAGGCGCGAAGTAAAGCTGGCACTAAGCAAAATTGAGGGCCGCCGTGAGGCGGCCCTTTCTCTTGGCCTGTTAGCAATAACTGCGCAAGCCTACTGGCAGCGGTTCGGCGACTCTCCCGGATAGTTCCCCTGCACGCATGGTATCGCGCTCAGGTATTCATAAATCGCGCGAAGATCGTGATCGGTCAGTTTGCTGAGACCCGGCCACGGCATGATCTGCAAACGCGAGCCATCAAATGGCCTGGGGATGCAACTGAGATCGGGCGCGCCCGTGCAGTTCGGGTGTAAGTGATCCGCGTCTTCTCCCAGACGCATACTGCGAATGAACTCTTCGAAAGATGCGCCACCCTCCGGTACGCCAGTTTTGTCCGGGGTCAGGTTGCGCGAGATGATGTGAGCCGAGCCGGGGATGAGAGCGCCGAAATCGCGGCCGCCGCCGAGGTAAGTTCTCGGATTCTCCATCTCCGGTTGCCCGAAGTACGGATTATGTCCCGGGGCAAACTGGGTTTGTGGTCCGGCACTGTGACAGCCATTGCAATCGCCGGAGACGTTCACGATATAGCTTCCCAGTCCGACCAAGGCCGGATTCTTTCCAGCCATGTTGAGCGGCACCGGCGCAGCCGCCAATCCAGCCTGGATCCTTGAATCTCCAGCGTTATTCTGGCCACCTTGAGCTTTGGGCGCCAACACAAATGCCGTGACCGCGAGCAGCACAAACAGAACCGTCCCACCCACGACTCTTATCGTCCACCTTTGAGACATCTTTGGTCCTCCGTTTCATGCGATTGAATATGCCGAGAAAGTACTGATACGGATCTCGAAGGCCGATCCGAAAGTCGAATGAAGTTAGCCGGGGGATTGTGTGATTAGCTAGGCTCGCGACATTATTCCGGCAGCGTTCGCCGGACAATGGGAAGATAGTATTAGAGGGTGCACCACTTAGATGAGCTCTGCCTACATCGAACGATGCAGTACCCGGCCCGAGGAAACGCACATAATTCGTACGTTATAGTATTTTCAGCATGCGTGTCCGCGTCGTCTATCTCGGGATTCTCAAGGATTTCGCCGGAAAAAGCACCGAACCGGTCGAAGTAAAGGACGGCGCACGCGTCTCCGATCTCTGGTCTGAACTGGTCGCGAAATATCCGAAGTTTGCATCTTTTGCGAACTCCGCCGCCGTTGCCATCAACCAGGAGTACGCGCCCCCAAGCACGGCGCTGATCGACGGAGCGGAAGTCGCGCTATTGCCGCCGGTATCCGGTGGGTCGGTTGAGCCCGCACCGAAGGAAGCCCCGCTCGTCCGGATCGTTCACGAGCGCATCGTGCCGCACGACATAGTCCCTCCACTCGAGCGTCCGGAAGACGGCGCGATTGTCATTTTCGACGGTATCGTTCGAAACCACTCGCGCGGACGAAAAACTCGCTACCTCGAATACGAGGCCTACGAGTCCATGGCCCTCAAACTCATGGAAGAGCTGGCGGCTCAAGCTCTGGAGAAATTCGCCGTTCGCAACCTGGCGCTGGTCCATCGCCTGGGACACCTCGAGATCGGAGAGAGCAGTGTGGTGATCGCGGTGTTTTCCGCCCACCGAGGAGCGGCTTTCGACGCCTGTCGCTGGCTCATCGATACGCTGAAGAAGACGGTCCCGATCTACAAAAAGGAGTTCTTCGAGGACGGCGCGGTTTGGGCCGATGGCGAGCCATTTCCCGACGAAATCACAAAAGTCGGATGAGAGAATCGGGCCATCGAGCCATCGGGTCATCGTGCCATCGAATAAACTAGTCACTAAGGTGGAAGTGTTCCAGTCGGGGGTGGTCGCGGTCCAGTTTTTCAATGGCTCGATCGCCCGATGACCCGATGGCCCGATTTCCTCTCTCCTGCATCTTATAATCAACTCACATGAGAATTTTGGGTCTGGCGGTCCTTCTTTCAGTGGCCTCATTGGTCTCGGCGCAGGAGTCTGCGCCAGATTCACCGGTTGCTCAGCCGCCGTCCCAGAAGCAGATTTATCCGGTCCCCCATCCACCTGAAAAGCAGAAGCCAACCCAGCAGACCCAAGCCGACGAGCCGTCGACCACCTTCAAGGTGAACGTCAAACTGGTCAACGTGTTTACGACGGTGACCGATCAGAATGGCGCTCCCATCGGCGGGTTGAAGAAAGAAGACTTCAAAATTTATGAAGACGGGGTGCCGCAGAACATCGCGGTATTTGCGCGCGAGTCCGCCTTGCCGCTCTCGATCGTGTTGGGACTGGATGCATCCTTGAGCACGCGGAAGGATTTGCCGCTGGAAGTAGAGTCCGCCAAAAGGTTTGCGCGCGCGATCCTTCGACCGCAGGACGGACTCTCGGTCATGCAGTTCAGCGAGATCGTCAAGGAAGTGGTTCCATTCACGAATGATGAGCGGCGGATCGAGCAGGGAATCGGTCGGATACAAACTGGTGCTGCAACCGCACTCTACGATGCCATTTATCTGGGTGCCACTGCACTGGAAAAACGGCAGGGCCGCAAAGTGATGGTGCTCATCACCGATGGTGGCGACACTCTCAGCCAGACAAGCTACCAGGAGTCGCTACGCGCCGCGCAGATATCGGAGACGATTCTCTACGCCATCATCATGGTGCCGATCGAAGCCAACGCCGGGCGCGATCTTGGCGGCGAACATGCCCTCATCCAGATGGCCAACGATACCGGCGGCAAATACTATTACGCGACCTCGATCAACCAACTGGATCGAGCCTTCCGCCAGATCTCCGAAGAATTGCGAACGCAGTATTTGCTCGCCTACTATCCGCCGAAGAAAGCCTACGATGAGTTCCGCAAAATCAAGATCGAGGTTGATCCCAAGGCTGCCGACCTGCCGCAAGATTCCAAGCTTCGCGTCTCCCACCGAACCGGTTATTACACCGGAAGCATCGAGTGATCGCGAGTAGCTCGACAGCTCACACCTACAGAATTTGAAATTCCACAACTCCCGCTCTTCCTGAAACTGAAGAACGACGCCTGAGCCGAACCTGCATTATCGCTATAAGTCGCTCTGTTTGTTGTACTTGACACTAATAGCACCTTTGGCCAGAAGAATGCATAAGTAGTTATGTCCCGAGGTCGGGGTCTCCGGATGAATGGGGACGGTGGCTTCGGCCTCGGGATAATCAGTTTCGCAGAGACCGGCGCCCAGCCGGCAAATTTTAGGCTTATTCGGCCGTCCGAGAGGACGGCCATTCTCACCAGTTTCCTTCTAATCACAAGTCCCTCCCAGGAAGCGATTCTCCAGATTTAGGACGCTACGAACCTTGGTTGGGCCATCTGTTGGGCTAGGCAGTTCGAAGTTGATCCACGGTTATTTTCTTGCGCGTGTTCGCGCCCTCGTTTCCACCAGGACACGTGCTCTAAATGTCGGCCAATCCTGCGCCGAATTTCTTCCAGAGGAAGACATGAACAGTAAGAATCTGCACCGGGCAGGCATATTCCTGCTCGCTTTGATTTTCTTTACCTTCGCTTCTGTGAACGTATGGGCGCAGTCCATTGTTTCAGGCGAAATCAACGGAACGCTGACCGACCCGAGCGGCGCAGTTTTGCCGGGCGCCACCGTTACGTTGAAGAACCTGGATACGGGCGCCACGCAGACAACAACGACTAATGGCACCGGTGCGTACCGGTTTAACTTCCTGAAACCCGGCACCTACCAGGTCAGCGTAGCGCAGTCGGGCTTCCAGCAGGTTGAGCGAACCCTTCAGGTTTCTGTCGGACAGAGCACTCGCTCGGACCTGCGCCTCGCAGTGGGACAGTCTTCGCAGACCGTGGAAGTCACGGCGCAGACCCCCATCATTCAGACGGATAACGGAAACACTCAGACCAGCTTCAACACCGCCGAGATCGAAGCCCTCCCAGCACCCGGCGGAGATATCACCTACGTTGCGCAGTCAGCGCCTGGCGTTGCTGTCAACGCATCTTCCGGCGGCGGTTATGGCAACTTCACCGCGAACGGCACACCCGCCGTCTCCAACTTGTTCACCGTGAACGGCAACGATGAGATGGATCCCTTCCTCAACTTGAACAACACCGGCGCCAGCAACCTGACGCTTGGTGCGAACGAGTTGTCGGAAGCCACTGTGACCACGAATGGATATACCGGCGAATTCGGCCGCAATGCCGGAGCGCAGGTGAACTACGCGACCAAGTCGGGCACCAACAATTTCCATGGCAATGCCGTTTACAGTTACTCCGGCGCTGCTATGAACGCGCGCGACTGGTTCTCGACCCCAGGTCAGGCGAACCCGAACTCACAGCAGCATCAGTGGGCGGCGAGCATCGGCGGACCAATCTGGAAGAACCGGACCTTCTTCTTCGTCGATACAGAAGGCGTTCGCTACAAGCTGCCGACCAGTACCCAAGTGCTGATCCCGTCCGCCTCCTTCCAGGCGGCGACGCTTGCCAGTGTCCCGGGTGCAGAACTGCCGTTCTACCAGAGCATGTTCAATTTGTGGAACAATGCCCCTGGCGCGGCTTCGGCGACTCCTGTTGATCCCGACACCAACCAGTTCCGCTCTCTGGCCACGAATACCGCCCATGAGTGGATCTTGACCGCTCGTGTCGATCACCAGTTCACTGCGGCCGACCGAGTGTTCTTCCGTTACAAGACGGATCACGGCGTCCAGCCGACGTATACCGATCCCATCAACCCGGCCTTCAATGCCGTCAGCGTACAGCCGGCTTATGAAGGTCAGGCGAACTGGTCGCACATGTTCGGCAATGCGGTAGTCAACCAGTTCATCGTTTCAGGTTCGTATTACAGCGCGATCTTCAAGTCGCCCGATCAGGCGGCTGCAACCGCGTTGTTCCCGTATGCGATGTTCTCCACCCTTTACACCGGCCTCGGAGGAATCAACTATGCATTCCCGCAGGGCCGCAACGTTACGCAGTATCAGTTCGTGGATGATCTTTCGATCACGGCTGGCAATCACAACATCAAGTTCGGCGGAAACTTCCGTCGCAACGATCTGACCGACTTCGTTTATTCTGAACGTTCGATCACTCCGCTCGTCTACGTCCTCGATCCGGCTACTTTCCAGGCCGGCAACTGGGATCGTTACAACGAACGCTTCCCGCAGCGCCTCTCGCAGCCGTTCGCGTTGTCCAGCCTCGGCCTGTACGTTCAGGACGCGTGGAAGGTGACGCCGAAGTTGACGGTCACGCTGGCGGTTCGTGGCGATCATAATGCGAACCCGATTTGCAGAACCAACTGCTTCAATCTTGCCACCGATCAGTTCGCCGACTTGAACCATGACATCAACCAACCCTACAACCAGGCCATACAGACCGGGCAGGAACATGCCTTCCGCGATATCGAAGCTATTGCCTGGCAGCCTAGAA
>JADMIO010976125.1_pt1 | contig 53204 bp, 52 predicted proteins | sample 8958161 | NCBI WGS metagenome assembly JADMIO01 (sample SAMN16585339, study PRJNA669376) | soil metagenome | isolation source: Crop rotation soil | place: USA: Cullars Rotation, Alabama | collected 2011 | reverse complement strand
GGATCAGGTTGAGGTGCTGGCCGGCCTTGAACTTGACGCGGATGCCGGCGGGGAACCGCAGATGCAGCAGCATCACGTCCGGCGCGAGGCGCTGCAGCCGGAACACCCGCGCCGTCACGGTCTTGCGCGCGAACGGATCGGCCTTGGCGATAGAGCGTGGCGCGATGACGAGATCAGAGCGCGGCCGCGCATTGCAGAACAGCACCTGACCGTCCGCGCGTTCGGCCGGGCCAAGCGCATCGCCGGCGAAGGCGCGCACCTCGCCCGCGACGACGCGGCCCTTGCAGGTGCCGCAGACGCCCTTGCGGCACGAGAACGGGATTTCCAGGCCCGCCCGTTGCGCGGCGTCGAGCACGGATTCGTTGCTCTCGCAGGAAAATCGATACGCGGTGTCGGCAACGGAAACCTGAAAAGCCATCGCGCTACAGCGGCAGCGCCAGCAGCGTGTCGACCCGCGAGGAATCGCACACCGCCACGCGCTTCTCCAGCTTGAGGTCGTCACCGCTTGCGCGATACGTGTCGAGATACACCCCAGTGGCGAAAATGCTGCTGCCGCCGTCGTGCATGATCCGCACCACCATGAACGGCGTCTCGCTCTCCGCGCTGTCACCGCCGTTCTTCGTCACGTTAGGCAGGCCGACGATGTGGCGGTAGCTCTGCTTCTCGTACACGTTGGCCTGTCGCAGCGCCGCCACACGGTCGATCAGCATGCCCTTGGTGTCGGCGTAAATGATGCCGCCTTCGTAGCCCGCCTTATGATTTTCCGCGCTGGTCACGACATAGAGGCAGCGGTCGGCGAAGAAGTCCGGCCACGCCTCCAGTTCGTTGCTGTCGATACAGCGGATATAGGCGGCCTGCAGCGCAAGGATGCGCTCGAGCGTGATCGCGCCGGCCATCCCTAGACGCCCATATGTCCGCGGTAGCACTTCCAGAAGCCGCGCACCGAGGCTTCCGTCGCTCGCGTGTTCTGCGTCGCGGTGCCCGAGCCGCCCATCTCGACCACGGCGCGCTCGCCGCCGGCCGCAGCGACACCGCGCTGCACGAAGCCGCCGACCGCGCCGTCCTCCATCGAGACATAGCCGGCCGGACCGGCAAGGTTGTTCTGGCGGAGCCGGCGCGTCTTCATCTCCGGCGTGTCATCCGTAAAGCCAAAAGTGGTCCAGTTCAGCGCCGTCTCCATCTGGCCCTTCGGCAGCACCTGCCGCACCGCCAGCGCGTTCTGGATCTGCTGCAGCACGAAGTTCGGGAACACCGTCAGGATCTGCATATGGCAGCCGTCGCCGAACTCGTCGGCGTTGTCGAGCAGGCTTCCGTCCTTCAGGGCGAAGTCCTCCTTCTCGGAGCGGATGCCCATCGCCGCGTAGTCGTTGTTCTGGTTGGCCTTGTCGATGAACGAGAAGCTCGCGTGGCTGCCGCCGTCGGGGCTCACCACCATGCCGCCGCGCTGCGACAGCCGGTTGATGCGGAACGTCGTGAAGAACGTGTGCAGCAGCGAGGCGTGATAGGTGTCCTTGACGTTCTCGAAATAGAGCTTCCAGTTGTTCGGCAGCATCTGGGTGAAGCGGCCGGTCACGGTGACGGGCTTGCCCAGCACGCGCTTGATCTTGGCGGCGATCTCCTCGCCGAGATATTCCTCGATCGGCGGCACGTCTTCGCTGAGCGAGCCGAAGATGAGCCCGCAGAAATTGGCGACGCGGAGCTTCCTCGGTCCGTGGTCGGCGCGGCAGAACGTCTTGTCCATGCCGCCCTTGCCACCGACGCCATCCTCGAACGCGACCGCCTTGAGGTTGCCTTTCAGGTCGTAATTCCAGGCGTGATAGACGCAGGTGAAGTCGCGGGCGTGGCCGCCCTGATCGAGGCAGATCAGCGCGCCGCGATGGGCGCAGCGGTTCTCGAACGCGTAAATCTCGTCGTCGAAGTCGCGCGCCACCACGACGGGCATCGAGCCCACGAACGTCGCGCGATAGTCGCCGGGCTTGCTTACCTCCGCTTCGAGGCAGAGGAAATTCCACACCGGACCCTCGAACAGCCGTTGCTGCTCCAGCGCGGTGATTTCCGGCGACTGGTAGATCCAGTACGGAATGCGCGTCAGCGCACCCTCCGGCCATTCCATCGGCTGCGCCGTGTTGGGAATCGCGCCGGGCGGCACGTTGACGTTCATGGAAAACCTCAACCAGTCTTGCGGGCCGGCGCGGTGGCGTCCCACCACGGGCATACGTCGCGGGCCTGCTTGTAGTTGCCTTCCATCACGTTGAGCGGGATGCGGTAGCCCTTCTCGGCGTTGCCGATGCGAAGCTCGCGGGCCTGATCGCGCTGCTCGGCCGTCATCCAGTAACGCTCATGGCCCCACAGGCTCGGCCCCTGGGTGATGATCTCGGGCTGCCAGTTCTCAGTGTCGATGGTCCGGCCGCCCCAGCCGTACTCGAACATGAACTTCGACGGCGACCACGAATAGAACGAATGCACTTGATCGTTGTAGTGGCGGCCGAACGTGGTCGCGATCATCTCCTCGGGCTTCTGCAAGGCGAGGTCGTAGGCCTGGCCGACGTCGTCGAGGTAGCAGGTCTCCACCATCAGGTGATGGATGCCGGTCTTGCCGCTCTCGATGAAGGCCACGCTGTGGTGGCGCGGGTTGACGTGGAAGAAATACGCCGCGAACGGCTTGGTGAAGTAGTCGCTGAGGTGGAAGCCCAGCACATCCTGGTAGAACGGCAGGATGTCGCCGATCTTCTCGCAATGAAGCACGGCATGCCCCATGCCGAGCGGGCCGGTGCGGAATCCGGAGATGGCGCGGCCCGGCTTGAATGGCTCGCTGGTGGTCTCGGCGCCGTGGAACATCTCCAGCCGGTTGCCGGCCGGGTCATTGAGCACGATCAGATCCTTGACCTTGCGCTCCTCGGCGAGCGCGCGTGAGCCGCGGGCGAACGGCACCTTGTGCTGTTCAAGCCTTGCGGCGTAGGCGTCCAGCGCGGCGGCATCCGCCACCTCCCAGCCGAAGAAGCCCGGCGCGTCGCCGGCATCCTCGTGGACCACCAGGCGCTGCTTCTTGTCGTCCATGCGGAAGCTGGCGGTGCCGCGGCTCTTGTCGACGAGCTGCATGCCGAGGAACCGGCTGGCATAGGCCGTCCAGTCCTCCAGATTCTTGGTGCGAAGCCCGATATAGCCCAGCGTTTGCAAGCTCATCGCAGCGCTCCTGCGGAACGGCATCTGATTTGCGGACATCATATCACGGTCGGGCAGAGCCCGGAACGCTCCGCCATGCCGTTCACGCATAGATAGTCGCCGCAGCCGCCGGCTCAACCGGCCGCGGCCTCATCCGCAAAGCCCGAAATCGCCATGTCCGGGCATTCGGCCTGCAGCCGCGGCAGCACTTCGCGGGCAAAGCTCTGGATGCTGTGCACGGTCTCGCCGTGATCGAGGAACCCGGCCTGTCCCATGATCAGCAGATGCCCGAAGCCGCCGACATGGTCGTAGAACTTCTTGACCTGGGAATAAACCTGATCCGGCGTTCCCATCATCAGGAAGCCGTGCTCGACCGCCCATTCGAGGCTCGCCTTGCGCAGGAATGCCACCACAGGAGGAGCTGTGCCGCGGGCAAACTTCATGTTGGCCTCGACCGGGAAATAGCCCGGCGGATTGGCGTAGTGGGGAGGCACCTTGTTGGCGCGCACATACCACATGATCTTCTCGGCGCCCTCGCGCGCCTTCTGTTCGGAGTCGGCGCAGTAGAGCAGCGGGGCATAGGCGAGGCGATGGTTCGGCACATCGCGGCCGCGCCCCGCGGCGCGCCAGCCTTCGCGGTACGATTGGAAAACCGCCCTGGTGCCGTCGAGCCCGGTAAGGAAGGTCGCCTGGATGAAGCCGTTCGCGCCGACCCGCCGCGCGCCCGAAGGGCTGGTCGACGACACCCAGACCGGCGGATGCGGCTGCTGATACGGCCGCGGCCAGATGTTGACGTTGCGACTGTGGAAGAAGCGGCCCTCATGGCTGAACGGGCCGTCATGATTGGTCCACGCCTTGACGATCAACTCCAGCGCCTCCCAGTGCCGCTCATTGGAGCGCACCGGATTTGAGTTGGCGGCGGCAAGCTCGTAGGGCACGCCGCGCACGAAACCCGCCTCGACGCGCCCGTGAGACAGGATGTCGATCATCGCCATTTCCTCGGCGACTCGGATCGGGTCGCGGCGATTGGAAATGGGATTGCCGAGGATCAGGAGCCGCGCCGTTTTGGTCAGGCGGGCCAACGCGGCGAGCATGAGCGGCGCTGCCGGATCAACACAGGTCGCCGTCTGGTGATGCTCATTCACCATGATGTTGACGCCCTCGGCTTCGGCGATCTGCCATTCGTCGAGGAAGCGGTCGTACAGCGCCGCACCTTGTTTCGGATCGTAGAGCCTGTTCGGGAGCGTGACGCGGATCGACTCGTACTGGTCGGCCGGCGGCAGGAACGGGTAAGCGGTCTCGGTGAAATGCCAGGCCTTCATGTTTCACTTCTTGTTGGCGGCTTCGGCGAAGCTTGCGTTGTAGGTCTTGTCGAGGTCGATTTTCTGATCGGGCTTGATCTGGCCCTCGTTGCGCATGCTGGTGATGGTCCGTTCGAGCTCGTCGCGGCGGAGAAGGCCGTCGGCGCTGAAGATCGGGATCTGCAGCGCGATGGCGTCGCGATAGAGCTTGGGATCCGGCCCGACATACTGCGCGGGCACCTTGGCGGTGATTTCCTCAGGCGATGCATTGTGGAACCACTTGAGCGTCGCCGCCATGGCGTTGACGAATTTCTGCAATGCGCGCGGGTTTTTCTGGATGTAGGCCGGCGTCGTCAGCGCGACGGTCGCGGCGATGTAGCCGCCGTAGAGATACTTCATGCCGTCTTCGGTCCGGCCGTCGACCAGCACCTTGAACCCGCCGTCCTTCAGGGCCTGCGACACCACCGGCTCGGAATGCACGAAGCCGTCGACCCGCCCCGACTTGATCACCGCGACGGCGCCGGCGCCGCCGCCGAGCGTCACCGCCGAGACGTCGCCGGGAACGAGGCCACCCTTGGCGAGATAGAGGTTGAGGATGCGATGGGTCGCCGAGCCGACCGATGATACGCCGAAGGTGAAGCCCTTGACGTCCTTGGGGCCCTTGACCGTGGCCGCTTTCGCGTTGGTCACCGCCAGCACCGCGCCGATCGATCGGTTCAGCAGCGCCGTGGTGACGATCGTGACGCCCTTGGTCTGCAGCAGCGGCGCGTTCTCGTAGGTCGCTATCGCCACATCGACGCTGCCACCGACCAGCGCCTCGATCGAGCGCTGGCCGCCCTGAAAGTCGCTGATCTCGACCTTGAGGTTTTCCTTCTTGAAGGCGCCGATCTGCTGGGCCAGCACCATCGGCACATAGTTGAACAGGGCGATGCCGCCGGTCGCGACGTTGATCGTGTCCGGCTCCTCCGCGCGCGCTCCGGCGGGCATGAGCACGGCGAGCAGCAGCAGCAACGGACGAAATCGCATGATGATGGTCCTCCCTGACCTTTTGTTTGTCGGACCCTAGCATGCAAGCTTCCTGTCGCCAGCCTGTTGCGGTTGTGGTGAGATGGCGCATCTCATCAGCGGGGAGAGTGCAGATGAAGCGGCTCGGCAGGTGGACGGCTCTGATGCTTGTGGCGGCGCTGGCGTGTGGTTCTCAGGCCCTGGCCCAATCCAGCTGGCCAACTCACCCGATCACGCTGGTGGTCGGCTTTGCCGCCGGCGGCGGCACCGATGTGCTGGCCCGAATCGTCGCCCGCAAGGTTTCCGAGGTGCTGGGTCAGCAGATCATCATCGAGAATATCGGCGGCGCCGGTGGCATGGTCGGGTCCGCGCGTGTCGCGAAGTCGGCGCCGGATGGCTACACCATCGTGATGGGAACGCGCGCCGACGCCATCAACCAGACGCTCTATAAGAAGCCTGCCTACAATCTGGTCCAAGACCTGGCCCCGATCGTGCTGATTGCCGATCAGCCGACCATCCTGATCACCCCGAACGAATTCCCGGCAAGCACCCTGCCGGAGTTCATCGATTACGTGAAAAAGAACCAAGCCACCCTGAAGGTCGCCTCGGCCGGCGCCGGCTCGACCGGCATGATCGACTGCCAGCTTCTCAACGCGGCGATCGGCGTCAAAGTCACCCACGTGCCCTACCGCGGTGGCGGTCCGGCGATGCAGGACATCATCGGCGGGCGGGTCGATTACATCTGCACGCTGACCGGGTCGGTCGTGCCGCTGGTCGAGAGCAAGACCGTCAAGGCCATCGCCGTGCTCACCAAGGATCGGGCGCCGATGTTGCCCAACGTCAAGAGCTCGTGGGAGCAAGGCTTCAAGGATCTCGAAGCCTCGACCTGGTTCAGCTTCATGGCGCCGAAGGGCACACCGGAGCCAGTCATCAAGAAGCTGCATGACGCCACGGTCACGGCGATGGAGGATCCGGAGGTGCAGAAGCAGATGCTGGCGTCGGGCGCCATCATCGTGCCGCCGGAACGCCGCTCGACCGAATATCTGCGGGACTACATGGCGAAGGAAATCGAGAAGAACGGCGCGCCGATCCGCGCCGCCGGGCTGTCGATAGAGTAGGCGAATGTGGGCAGCGACCCACTCGGACCTCGTCCTGAGGAGCTCGCCGAAGCGATAGCGAGGGCGGGCGTCTCGAAGGATGGCCGCATGTGCTACGATTTCCCCAACGACAACTCGGGGGAAACGTCATGCACCGCAAAGTCCTGTCGGCCGCGCTGTTCTGGCTCAGCGCCGCGCTCATCTCGCCATCGCACGCCGATGACCTGAAGATCGGCTTCATCGCGCCGAAGAGCGGCATCTTCGCGCAGCTCGGCATCGACATGCAGAACGGCTTCCAGATGTATCTGGACGAGCACAACGGCATGCTCGGCGGCGCGAAAGTGAATCTGATCGTCGAAGACGATCAGGGCAAGCCGGACACCGGCGTCACCAAGGCCAACAAGCTGATCCTGTCCGACAAGGTCAACATGCTGGTCGGCGGCGTGCTGGCCACCACCGGCTACGCGCTCGCGCCGGTCGCCACCCGCGAGAAGATGCTCTACATCGGCTCGATCGCGACCGCGGACGACCTCGGCCAGCGCGACTTCGAGAAATATCCCTACATGGTGCGGCCGACCTTCGTGCCGTCGCAGCCGGCGCATCCGCTCGGGCAGTGGGCCTGCGACCAGGGTTACAAGCGCATGGCCCTGATTGCCGCCGATTATGCGTTCGGCCACGAGACCGCGGGCGGCTTCCAGAAGGCGTTCGAGGACTGCGGCGGCAAGATCGTGCAGAAGATATGGCCGCCGATCGGCACCAAGGATTTCGGGCCGTACATCCCGACCATCAAGAGCGACATCGACGCCATCTTCGCCTTGATGGTCGGCCCGATGTCGCTGCAATTCCCCAAGCAGCTCCGCGCTGCGGGTTACAAGAAGCCGATCCTCGGCGGCGGCACCAACTACGACGAGTTCATCCTGCCGTCGATGGACGACGGCGTGATCGGCGACGTCTCGTCATTCATGTACAGCGCGGCGCTGGAGACGCCGAAGAACGAGGCGTTCGTGAAGAAGTACCGGAGCCTGTACGGCAAGGTGCCGTCCTACTACTCGGAGGCCAACTACACCACCGCGCAGTGGATTGACGAGACCATGAAGAAGCACGGCGGCAAGTATCCGGGTCCGCTGCCCTTCATCAAGACCATGCAGGGCATCAAGCTCGACGCCGTGCGCGGGCCGGTGTCGCTCGACGACCGGCTCACCGCGATCAACAACATCTACATCAAGAAGGTCGAGAAGAAGAAGATGTTCGGCTACGACAAGGAAGAGCTCTGGAACACGGTGATCAAGACCTATCCGAACGTCAGCCAGTTCTGGACCTACGACAAGGCGGCGTTCCTCAAGCAGCCGCTCTACAGTCGCGACTTCCCGCCGTGCAGGTTCTGCGAATAGCGGCGACGCAACAGATGAAATGTGAAACCCCGGCTTGCGCCGGGGTTTTCGTTACTGCGGGAAGAACGTCTTGGCATCTTCCTCGGCGGCGCGCCACAGGCCGCACATCACAATCATCGGCATCCAGAACAGGAACGGCATGTTGGCCTCGTTGTTGTTTGCGTCGATTGGTGACGTGACAACGCGCGCGGCAAGATCGCGTTGCGACAGAATCTTGTGATCGGCAGGCCGATCGCCCTCGCGGAACCAATCGCCGGGGGCGCGCCCGGTTTGGTTAGCGAAACACCACCCGGCATGTCCGTTTTTCTGCGCTCCGAGTTCCACTTTCTTCAAATTTGACGGTTTAGATAAACCCGAAAATTTGAACTAAACGCCGCGCGAGTTTTCCTCGGTAGCTCAGTTGGTAGAGCGGACGGCTGTTAACCGTCAGGTCGCAGGTTCGAGCCCTGTCCCGGGGAGCCACTTCTCTAGCGTTCGGGCGAGATGATCCGCGGCGTTTCGGTGCCTTCGAAGCCCCGCATATCCTGCGGATTGCGCGCGCCGGTCGTCGTACGGTCCGATGGATTGCTGCGCCGGGTGGCGTCCTGCGGATTCATCGGATTGACGCCGGGCGCCCGCCCGACCGTCGTGCGGTCGGACGGCTGCGTGGTCGAGAGCCCGGGGACCGGACCGCCGGCATTGTTCGGCCCGTTCACGCTGGAGCCCGGCACCGCCGATGATCCGGCGCCGCTCGGCGCGTTCGACGTGCCCGTGCTGGGGCTCGCGCTTGTTGCAGCGGCGTTGCCGCTGCTGCTGGAGCCAGCCGCGCCGCCGGTGGTGCCACCGCCGCTGGCCGATGCGCCACCGCTGCCACCGCCGCTTCCACCGCCACTGCCCTGGGCCAAGGCCAGGCCACCTGACAGGGCCAGGATCGCAACAGTCGCGCAAAGCCGTTTCATGGTCGTTCTCCAAATAAATTGCCGGAGAACCAACGGAGTTGCCGGAACTCCGTTCCATGACCGCAACACGCAACCGCACGATTCGATAGGCGCGGAGCGTTACAGCGGCTTGGTGCGTGGGCGTCTCAGTCGAATCCGTGGAGCTTGCAGAACTCGTGGAGTTCCGCCCGCGGCGAGCGGAAGTCGTTGGCCTTGTGCTTGCGGTCGCCGTAACCGATCGCCATGCCGCAGAACAGCATCTCGTGCGCCGGCACCTTCAGGAAATCGCACACCGTGTCGTAGAGCCGCGCCCACGCCTCCTGCGGGCAGGTGTCGAGGCCGTAGCCGCGGGCGAGCACGGCGAGCGAATTGATGTAGCCGCCGAGGTCGGCCCACTGGCCCGGGCCGAGCCTGCGGTCGATGGTGATGAACAGCGCGACCGGCGCGCCGAAGAACTCGAAGTTCTTGTTGAACTGCTTGAGCCGCTGCGCCGGATCGGTGCGGTCGATGCCGAGCGAGCCGTAGAGCTGCACGCCGTGCTCCTCGCGGCGGTCCTTGTAGGCGCCGAACATCGGTTCGGGATAGACCGCGTATTCGGTCTTGGCGTGGCGGGGATCGTCCTTGGCAAGCCGCGCCTGCACGATCGCCTTGAACTCGGCGAGCGGCTTTCCGGTCAGCGCGTAGACGTTCCAGGATTGCAGGTTGCCGCCGGAGGCCGCGCGCGCAGCCTTCGCGAGCAACTCCTTGACGATGCTCAGATCGACCGGCTTGTCGAAAAAATGCCGACAGGCAATGCGGCTGTCGACCGCTTCAAACACGTCCATGGTGGTTCGCTTCTGCTGAAATGAAAGTCATTCGTCATTCGGCGGTAAAAGCCTTGCCGGCGGGGAGGGCAGTTCCGCGGTCTCCGGTGCGCCGAGCGCGGCCGGATCGTTGTGCACGCGGTAGAGCTGCGGCGCCGCGCGGTTGATGTGCATCTGGAAAATGTCGGGGCGGTTGTAGTGCCCGGCGAAATCATGACGAAGCTTCATCTGGATCGCCAGATCGAGATTGCACTCGGCGTAGAGGATGCCTTCCTCCGGGCCCATCGGTCCTGCGATGATGCGCGACAGCGGATCGACAATCAGCGAGCCGCCGCAGCAGTTCGGATCGCGCAGGAATTTCTCGCCTTCGGGCCCGGCCTTCAGCACCTCGATCATGTGGTCATCGACGGTGCCGCAAGCCGAAATGACGAACGCCTTGCTCATCTGCGCGAACGCCTGCGAGTCGATCGCCACCCGGTTGCGCAGCGGATCGCCGCTGGTCGGGAAATGGTTGGGCCAACTCATGACATGGACGCGGGTGCCCTCGGCGATCAGCGCGAACACCGCGAGCGGATTGGAGTTCTCTCCGCAAATGAGCCCCGACATCGGCCCGTGCTCGGTCTGGAACGCGCCGAAGGTGTCGCCGTAGCCGCCCATATGCACCAACCGCTCGCCGACCGTCGGCATGATCTTCTGGTGCTTGCGGATGATGCGGCCGTCGGGACCGAAATAGATCTGGGTGTTGAACATGGTGCCGGTGGTGTTGGCGATCTTCTCGCACACCCCCATCACCACGGTGGCGTTGGCGTCGCGCGCGGCCTCGCCGAGCGCATCGGTCTGTGGACCGGGAATCTCCACCGCGTTCTTGAACAGCTCCACCGCAAGCTTGTTGGCGATGGCGCCCGTTGCGGCGTGATGGTGGTACCAGACCGGATGCGCCGGGATGAAGCCTTCGGGAAAGCCGATGATGCGTGCGCCGTTCCGGCCGGCCTCGCGGATCAACCGGCAGGCTTTCTGCGTCGAGCCGTCGCGATCGAGGAACACCGAGGCGGCCTGTACCGCCGCGACCTTGACCGTGCCGAGACTGTCACCCATGCCGACAAACCCTCATGCTGCTTTTTCGCGCAGCACGATGGTCGGTGCAAGGCCGATCAGCGTCAGCGTGCAGACGCCGATCGGAATGAACGGCGCGAGCGTCCACCCGCTCAGGTCCCACAGCAGTCCCGAGATGATCGGCACGATCACCGCGCAGGAATAGCTGATGGTGAACATGCCGGCGGTGACGCGGGCGACGTCCTCCGCGGGTGAAATCAGCGGCGGCAGCGCCAGCACCAGCACCAGGACGGCGGCGCCGGCGCAGCCCCAGATCGCGCAGCCGATCACGGTCCAGACGCCGCCGAGAAACACGATGCCCAGCATGGCGGCGAGGCAGATCAGCCCGCAGGCGAGGTAGGACCACATCGTGCGCACCATGCGGTCCGCCGAGGCGAGCAGCAGGAACGACGCCGGAAGCTGACCGAGATTGAGCGCGGTGAGCGCGGCATTGATCAGGTCGGGCCGTCCGGTGTGGGTGAGGTAATCGGGCAGGAAGCCGTTCATCGCGAAGTAGGTGGCGTTGACGCTGCCGAGCGCGAGCCCGACCCGCCAGATCAGCGGATTGGTGAAGTCAGGCACCCAGCGCCGCGCCGCCGCCGTGGTTTCGACCTTGGGCGCGCGCGGTGCCATCGCCAGGATGACGACGCCGATGACCGCGGTCGCTGCGCCCCACAGCGCAAAATTCCATTCCCAGCTATGCAGCCACGGCAGCACCAGCGGGATGGTCAGCGCCGCCGGCAGGATTTCGCCGATCAACAGCCCGTTGGTGTAGACCGCGGTGGCAAAGCCGATCCGCTGCGGCACCCAGAGCCGCACCAGCGGCGCCAAGGTCGGCTGCATCACCGAGACGCCGAACGCCATCACCACAGTGCCGAAGTAGAGCATCGCCACGCTCGGCCCGGCGCCGCGCAATGCGGAGCCGGCCGAGCAGAGCGCAATGCCGACCAGCAGCGCATTCTGCGCGCCGAGTCGTGCGATCATCAGCGAGCCGGCGATGGCAGCGCCGGCAAACAGCACCATCGGCAGGCCGGACAGCACGCCGACCTGCGTTTCCGACAGGTGCAGATCGTCGTGGATCAGCGGAATGACCGGCGGCACCGCCAGAATCGTGAGCCGGAGTGCGACGCCCGCGAGCCACAGCAGTCCGAGCGCGCGAAGCGGCGTCATAGCGCGGCGCGATGCTTCGGCACGCTCATCACCGCGCCGATCGCCAGCAGGGTGAACAGCGCGGTCAGGTAGAACACCATGCTCGGCGCGCCGTGGTCGAGCAGCGCGCCGTAGAGCAGCGGCGCCAGGATGCCGGCGATGTGATAGCCGGTGGTGACGAACGCGAACACCTTGCCGAACGCGCCCGGTGGCGTCACCTCGCGCACGATCAGGTCGCGCGACGGCATCACCAGGCCGCCGAGCAGGCCGGTCAGCGACATCACCAGCACCAGTGCAAGCGAACCGAGGTCGACGCTGCCGATCAGTAGTGCGGCGAGGACGGTGCCGCTTAAGCCCAGCGATGCGATCAGGCGATGCTGCGTCATGCGGCCGGCGAACCAGCCGCCGATCAGAACGCCAAGCGCGCTCAGCACGAAGTAGCCGGACAGCGATGTGTTCGCGGCGGCCGGGCTGGTGCCGTAGAGCTGGCCGACCGCCACCACCGAGAAGTTCTGGATGCCGTAGCTGCCGAACGCGTAGATCAGGAAGAACAGGAAGTTCATCAGGATCGGCGCCGTCAGCAGCACCCGCCAGTCGGTCGGCGCGGGATGCGGCGCGGCCTTGCTCGGCGGATGGCGAACCGTTTCGCCGCCGGGCACGAACACCAGCATGAATGCGGCGATCAGGCCGAGCGCCGCGGAGCCGAGAAACGCGCCGCGCAGGCCATAGAGATCGTGCATGAACAGCACGGCGGCGGGTGCCACCGCCATCCCGATCATGCCGGCGAAGGTGTGCATCGAGTAGGCGTAGCTCATGCGCGCCGGCGCCACATGACGCGAAAGCAGCGTGTAGTCGGCCGGGTGATAGACGGTGTTGCCGACACCGGCGAGGCCGAAGGCCGCGATCAATACCCAGTAGGAGTTGACCGTCGCCGCGAGCGCAAAGCCCGCCGCGCCGAACAGCAGGCCGGCAATCAGCGCGTACCGCGCGTTGATGCGGTCGATCAGAAACCCGGCCGGGGTTTGCGCCACCGCCGACACTGCGTTGAACACGGTCAGCGCCAGCCCGACCTCGGTGTAGGTGATTCCATAATCCGTCTTCACGAAGGCGAACAGCGGCGGCAGCACCAGCATGTAGAAATGACTGACGCCGTGCGCGGCGCTCACGCCCGCGACCAAGCGGATGTCGTCGGTGCGGCGGGTATCAAGCCTGATGTCGGTGGTGGCTTCGGTCATTGAAGTTTGTATTTGCCCTGGCCTCTCCACGTCATGCCCGGCCTTGTGCCGGGCATCCACGCCTTATCTTTATCGCCAGCAAGGCGTAGATGGCCGGGACATAGGCGTTTTAGAACGCCGTTCTTCAAACGGCTATGCCCGGCCATGACGAACGTAGCGTCATTGCGTGGCCGAAGCGGCGTGCTTCTTCGCGTCCTGGATCGCCTGCCACACCCGCGCCGGGCTCGCCGGCATGTCGATATGCTTGATCCCGAACGCCGACAGCGCATCGACCACCGCGTTCATGATCGAAGTGAGCGAGCCGGCGCAGCCGGCCTCGCCGCAGCCCTTGACGCCGAGCGGGTTGGTCGTTGCCGGCACCGGATGGCTCAACACCTCGAAGTTCGGCGTGTGATGCGCGCGCGGCATCGCGTAGTCCATGAACGATCCGGTCAGGAGCTGACCCTGCTCGTCATAGACCACCTGTTCGAGCAGGCACTGGCCGAGCCCTTGCACGACGCCACCATGGGTCTGTCCGTCGGTCAGCATCGGATTGATGATGGTGCCGAAGTCGTTGACCGCGAGATACTTCACGATCTCGATGATGCCGGTGTCGGGATCGACCTCGACCTCGCAGACATGGCAACCGTTCGGGTAGGCGGCAGGCGCGCCCTCGCTGACGTGCTTGACGTCGAGCGATTGCGGCCCGTCCGGCGGCAGGTTCATGCCAGTGCGGACCTTCTGCGCCAATTCCATGATGCCGATCTGCTGGTCGGTGCCGGCCACCACGAACTTGCCGTCCTTGAACTCGATGTCGCCGGCCGAGGCTTCGAGCGCGTGCGACGCGATCTGCCGGCCTTGCTCGACCACCTTGGCGGCGGCTTCGACGATCGCCTGGCCGGAGTTCATCATCGAGCGCGAGCCGCCGGTGCCGCCGCCCGCCAGCAATTCGGCGCTGTCGCCTTGCAGGATGCGGACCTTGTCGAACGGCACGCCGAGCTTCTCGCTCAGCACCTGGGCGAACGGCGTGGCGTGGCCCTGGCCGTAATCGAGCGTGCCGGTGCGGATGGTGACGCCGCCGTCCGCGTCGAAGGCGATGCCGCCCATCTCCTTGTTGGCCGGCGCGGTCACTTCAAGGAAGCAGCCGATACCGATGCCGCGGACCTTCCCGCGCTTCTTGCTCTCGCGCTTGCGCTTGTTGAAGCCCTTCCAGTCGGATGCCTCCAGCGCCTTCTTGAGCAGCGCCGGAAAGTCGCCGCTGTCATAGGTGGTGCCGGCCGCAGATTTCCACGGGATCTGGCTCTTGCGGATCTGGTTCTTACGGCGAAGCTCAATGCGGTCGAAACCCGTCACGGCGGCGGCGTAGTCGATCAGCCGCTCCATGTAGTAGTTGCCCTCGGGACGTCCGGCGCCGCGGTAGGGTGCGACCTGCGTGGTGTTGGTGAACACCACCTTGGTATTCACCTCCATCAACGGCGTCTGATAGAGGCTGATCGAGTTGCGCACCGTGTTCAGCGTGGGCGCCTGCGGTCCCATCTGGCTCTGGAAGCCGCCGAGATTTCCGTAGCCGTTGATCCGCAGAGCCAGGAAGTGTCCCTCGGCATCGAGCGCGAGCTCGGCGGTCTGCTCGTGGTCGCGGCCATGGCTGTCGGACACGAAGCTGCCGGAGCGCTCGTCGGTCCACTTCACCGGCCGGCCGAGCATCTTGGCGGCGTGCAGAACGCAGACGTGTTCCGGATAGACCGGCGCCTTCATGCCGAACGAGCCGCCGACATTGCCGGAGAAGATGCGGACCTTGTCTGGTGTGGTCTTCATCGCGCCGACAATGCCGGCCTTCAGCCCCATCACGCCCTGGCTGACCGAATGCAGCGTGTAGCTGTCCTTGGCCTTGTCGTATTCGCCGACCGCGGCGCGCGGCTCCATCGCGTTGACGACCAGCCGGGTGTTCTGAATCTTGAGCTTCACCTTGTGGGCTGCGCCGGCGAATGCGGCGTTCACCTTCTCGGCGTCGCCATAGTGGTAGTCGAGCGCCACGTTGTCGGGGATGTCTTCGAAGATCGCCGGCGCACCCTTGGCGTCGGCCTTGGTGAAGTCGACCACCACCGGCAGCGCTTCGATGTCGAGCTCGATCGCCTCCGCCGCGTCCTTGGCTTGCAGCAGGGTCTCCGCCACGACGCAGGCGACCGGATCGCCGACGAAGCGCACCTTGTCGGTCGGCAGCATTGCCCGGCCGGGCTTCTTCATGTCGGAGCCGTCGCGGCTCTTGAACGGCAACGCCGACTGGATGGTGCCGTAGCCCTTCACATCCTCGCCGGTATAGACGGCGAGCACGCCCTTCATCTTGCGGGCGGCCTCGGTGTTGATCGACTTGATGCGGCCATGCGCGACGGTCGAACGCAGCATGTAGGCGTAAGCCTGCTTCGGCAGGTTGACGTCGTCGGTGTAGCGGCCCTGGCCGCGCAAGAGCTGGGCGTCCTCCTTGCGCTTCACCGGCTCGCCGATGGCGTAGGCGGAGCGGGACGCGGACGTATCCTGGATGTTCATTGAGACGGCCTGAATCGCGTGGATTTGAGAGGGGCGGGGCGGTTTGGAGATAAAGGACCGGACCCTGTTTCACAAGCACAGCCGGCGGTTCTCGCCATGTTCTGCCCGCCCCCCAGAGTTGCGCCGCCCGCCGCCACTGCTACACTTTGTTCCGAAGTGCGAAATCACCGCCGCGCCGTCGAGCCGGGCTTAGGGAAGCGTTCGAGCTTCGGCGCGGGGAAAGGCTTTCGATGGACGACGAGGCCCGGGCGACCGGCCTCGGCCCTGCGCCTGACCGGGATCGCTCCCGGCGGGGCCGGCGGTCGCCGTATCGGCATCCGCGCCAGGACCGCAACGATGGCGGGCATGGCGGCGGGCTGGACCTGTCCGGCCCGACCTATGCCGCGCTCGATCTCGGCACCAACAATTGCCGGCTGCTGGTGGCGCGCGCCACGCGCGACAGCTTCCGCGTCATCGATGCGTTCTCGCGTATCATCCGGCTCGGCGAGGGCATCACCAATTCGGGGATGCTGAGCGAGGCCGCGATCCTGCGCGCGGTCGATGCGCTCCGGGTGTGCCGCGCCAAGATGCGAAACCGCGGCGTCACCCGCTCCCACCTGATCGCCACCGAAGCCTGCCGCGCCGCCGGCAACGGGCTTGAGTTCCTCGAGCGCATCCGCAACGAGGTCGGCATCGAGCTTGAGATCGTCGACCGCGAGACCGAGGCGCGGCTGGCTGCCACCGGCTGCACGCCGCTGATCGATCCGAACGCTGACGGCGTGATCCTGTTCGACATCGGCGGCGGCTCCAGCGAGCTGGTGCGGCTCGGCCGCGGCGAAGCGAGCCGGCACGGCCCGCCGCATCCGGAGATCCAGGCGTGGACCTCGATCCCGATCGGCGTCGTCACCTTGGCGGAATCCTATGGCGGCGTCACGGTCAGCCGCGACATCTTCGAGGCGATGATCGCCAAGGTCGCCGAGCACGTCGATCGCTTCGCCGCCGGGCAGGGCATCGAGGGTCTGCATATGCTCGGTACCTCCGGCACGGTGACGACCATCGCCGGCGTCTATCTCGAACTGCCGCGCTACGAGCGCCGCCGGGTCGACGGTTGCTGGATGACCGACGATCAGGTGACGCAAGTGGTCGAGCGCCTGCTCGCCATGGATTACGACAGCCGCGTTGCCAATCCCTGCATCGGCGCCGAGCGCGCCGACCTGGTGCTGGCCGGCTGCGCCATCCTCGAAGCGATCCGCCGGGCGTTCCCCTGCGAGCGGCTTCGCGTCGCCGACCGCGGCCTTCGCGAAGGCATGCTGGTGCAGATGATGCGCGAGGACGGCGTCTGGGGCGCCGGCGAGGCCGCGCCGTGACCGCCGGCAAGAGCGGAGGCGGCGGCCGCACGCTCAAGGTCCGCGTCAAGGACAAGCGCAAGTCGCAGTCCTCGAAACAATGGCTGGAGCGCCAGCTCAACGATCCTTACGTGCAGCGCGCCAAACGCGAGGGCTTCCGCTCCCGCGCCGCGTTCAAGCTGATGGAGATCGACGACAAGCACCACATCTTCAAACCCGGCGGCCGGGTGGTCGATCTCGGCGCCGCGCCCGGCGGCTGGAGCCAGGTGGCGGCGCGGCGCGTCGGCGAGCGCGGCCGCGTGGTCGGCATCGACCTGCTCGAAATGGAGGCGCTGCCCGGCGTCGAGTTCGCGCCGATCGATTTCCTCGATCCGGCGGCGCCCGATCGCCTCAAGGCGATGCTCGATGGTCCGGCCGACGTGGTGCTGTCCGACATGGCGGCGAACGCCACCGGCCATCGCGCCACCGATCATCTGAAGATCATGGCGCTGGTCGAGGCGGCCGCGCAATTTGCCGGCGAGGTGCTCAAGCCCGGCGGCGCGTTCCTCGCCAAGGTGATCCAGGGCGGCACTGAAGGCACGCTGCTCGCGGAATTGAAACGACGCTTCGCTACGGTGAAGCACGTCAAGCCGGCGGCCAGCCGCGCCGACTCCGCCGAGCTCTATGTTCTCGCCACCGGCTTTCGCGGCTGACCTCGCGACCGCGTAATGAATTTCGCCGGAACTATTTTCGGCAATTGCGAGTTAAGCCGGCATCTGAACACGAAGGAGACCGCAATGCCCATCATCCTGTGGCTGCTGGGCGTGCCGCTGGGGCTCGTGATCGTTCTCTGGCTGCTGCACGTCGTCTAAACAAGCGCACGACTCTTTACTGGACGGCGAGGGCCCGCACGCTTGGCGGGCCTTCGCCGTTTCTGGATCGGCGCATTGCTACGGATTGACGCCGAGCTGTTGCAGCAGTTGCCGCGTCGACGGCAGGTCCGGATTGATCTCCAGCGCCTTCTTGAAGTCGGTGATGGCGCCGGCGCGGTCGCCGCTGTCGCGGCGTGCGATGGCTCGGTTGTTCCAGGAATCGGCGTCGGCCGGATCGAGCATGATCGCCTTGTTGTAGTCGGCGATGCCGCCGGCGTTGTCGTACTTCATCAGCCGGATCAGGCCGCGATTGCGCCAGCCGCGCGCGTCGTTCGGCGCCACTTTGATCGCCTGGCCGTAATCGGCGGCGGCGTGGTCGAGATCGCCCATGCTGCGATAGACGTTGCCGCGGTTGATGTAGCCCAAGAGATCGCTCGGTTGGAGGCTGATCGCGGTGCCGTAATCGGCGAGCGCGCTCTTGTAGTCGCGCTTGAGCTGGAACGCCCAGGCGCGGTTGCCGTAGGCATGAATACTGTGCGGATCGAGCTTGATCGCGAGAGAAAAATCGGCGATGGCGCGGTCGAATTGCTTGCGGTGCATCAAGGCGTCGCCGCGGTTGTTGTAGGCGACCGCGAGTTTCGGATCGATTTTGATGGCGGTGTCGTAGTCGGCGATGGCGCGCTCGAGGTCGCCCTTGAAGACGAAAACCCGTCCCCGGTTGCTGTACGGACAGGCGAGGCTGGGATCGAGCTTGATGGCCTGGTTGAGATCGGTCAGCGCCCGGTCGAGTTCACGCTTTTCGGTCAGCGCAAAGCCGCGATTGCAGTACGCCATGGCCAAAGAGCGTCCGGTTTCCCGGTTGCTCTCGATCAGGGCGGTGCAGCCGGCGAGCCGTTCGTCGACCGTGGCATTGCGCGCCTTGCAGGCGTCCTCCGGAGCGGCGCCCTGCGCCAGGGCATGACTGGCCGAGACAAGCGCGGCAGCGATCAGTACGGCTTTCAGCATGACAAGATTCCCCGTTTGTCGGGGATTGGTCGCGCCGGACCGCCGCCGGGTTCACCGGGTGATGGGCACGCCGAGCCGGATCAGCGCGTCGGTGGCCTGGGCCAGCGTAGGATCGAGTGCCGCCGCCTTCTTCAGATCGGCAATCGCGGCATCCTTGTTGCCAAGCTTCTCCAGGATGAGGCCGCGCAGGCTCAGCGCCTGCGCCGAGTTCTGGTTGTAGGCCGCGGCCTGGCCGGCATCGGCCAGCGCCTCGTTGAAGCGTCCCGCCAGGTAGTACGCCTGCGCGCGGTTGTAATAGGCGAAGGCGAAGCCCGGCGACAGCGCGATCGCCTGGTCGTAGTCCTCGATCGACCGGTCGAACCGGCCGCGGTCGCGCCACACATTGCCGCGGTTGTCGAAGTAGTTTGCATTGGCGGGCTCGATCGAGATGGCCTTGTCGAAGTCGGCCAGCGCCTTGTCGAACTCGCCTTCGGTGGCGAACACCAGTCCCCGCGCGTTGAACACGGTGGCGTTGCCGGGCGCAAGCTTGACCGCCTGGTCGAGATCGGCGAGCGCGCGCTCGTCATTCTTTCGCGTATGCCAAAGCTGGCCGCGATAGAGATGGGTCTGCGCCGAATTCGGATCGATCTTGAGCGCCTGGTCGTAATCGGCTCCGGCGCGGTCGAAGTCTCGCCTGTCGATATAGGCGGCGGCGCGGTTGTTGTAGGCCGTGACATCCTTGGCGTTGAGCTTGATCGCCTGATCGAAGTCGGCGATGGCGCGGTCGAGGCTGCCGCTCCGGCGCAGCGCGATGCCGCGGCCGTTCAGCGCCGCGGTCGAGTTGGGGTCGAGCTTGAGCGCCGCGTCGTAATCGGAAATGGCGCTCTTGAGGTCGTCCTTGGCTTCGTAGGCGACGGCGCGGCTGATCAGGTTCTGCACGTTCTTCGGTTCGAGCCGGATCGCCTGGCCATAGTCGGTGATCGCCGCGTCATAGTTGCGCTTGGCGAAATTGGCGTTGCCGCGGTTGACGTAGGCGCGGACGTGGTTCGGATTGATCTTCAGCGCCGCGTCGAAGTCGGCGATGGCGCGGTCGTAGTCGCCGGCCTTGCCATAGGCGATGCCTCGGTTGGAATGCAGGATCGCGAGGTTCTGCTTGCTGAACTTGTGGCTGTCGATCAGCGTCGTGCACGCCGCGATCTGCGCATCGGCGGCTACGGCGGCCGAGCCGGTGCAGCGCTGCTCGTCGGAGGCCTTGACCTGCTGGGCAGACGCGGCCGGCGGCAACAGCACCGCCGCTGCCGCCGCCAACGCCATCATGGTCCGCTTCAACCGCATCGGCGGATTTTACCCCATCCGCTGGTCTGACGCGCCGGTGGTGGCCGGCACCCGGTTGGCCATCTCGGCGCCGGCGTTCGGCGGCATCATCATGAACACCAGCGCCGAGCTTGCCGCGACGATCCCGACCAGCAGGAAGCCCGGCGGGAAATCCGACGCCATGATGACGGCCTGCGCCTTGAAGCGGACCACCATCTCGACAGTGAGTGCGCCGATCGCCACGCCGGTCGCCAGCGACACCTGCTGGCCGACCGCGGTCAGCGCGGTGGCGCGGCTCATCTGCGCCACCGGCACCTCGGCATAGGCCAGCGCATTGATCGAGGTGAATTGCAGCGAGCGGAAGAAGCCGCCGATCATCAGCACCGCGATCATGATCCAGAACGGCGTCGAGTCGCGGAAGATCGCGCAAAGCGCGATCGAGGCGCCGCCGAGGAGTGCGTTGGCGATCAGCACCGGCTTGAAGCCGAAGCGCTTGAGCACGCCGGGCGCCGCGCCCTTTACGATCAGCGCGCCCATCGTCGAGGTGAAGGTGATCAGGCCGGACTTGAACGGCGTCAGATGAAAGCCGACCTGGAGCAGGAGCGGCAGCAGGAACGGCATGGCGCCGACACCGATCCGGAACAGGAAGCCGCCGATCAGGCTCGCCCGGAAGGTCGGATAGCGCAGCAGGTTGAAGTCGAGGATCGGCGCCGGTGCGCGGCGCGCATAGGCCGCGTAGAAGCCCGCCGCCACCACGCCGACAGCGACAATCACCACTACGATCGGCCACGGCACGATCTCCAGGCCCGCGACCGACAGTCCGAAGGTCAACCCAGCCACCGCCGTTCCCGACAGCACCATGCCGGGAAAGTCGAACCGCTCCGGCACCTCGGCCTTGATGTTCTCGATGTAGCGGGTCACCAGCACGATGCCGACCAGCCCGATCGGCACGTTGATCAGGAAGATCCAGTGCCACGAGGCGTAGGTGGTGATGAAGCCGCCGAGCGGCGGCCCCATCAGCGGGCCTATCATCGCCGGGATCGACACCCAGGCCATGGCATTGACCAGTTCACGGCGGTCGATGGTGCGCACCAGCACCAGCCGGCCGACCGGCGTCATCATCGCCCCGCCCATGCCCTGGACGATGCGGGCGGCGACGAACTCCGCGATCGTGTGGGACAGCGCGCAGCAGATCGAGCCCAGCACGAACACGCCGATCGCGGCGCGAAACACGGTGCGGGCGCCGAGCCGGTCGGCGGTCCAGCCGCTCATCGGGATGAACACGGCGAGCGAAAGGAGATACGAGGTCACCGCGAGCTTGAGCGTCAGCGGATTGGTGCCGATGTCGACCGCGATCGCCGGCAGCGAGGTCGCGATCACCGTCGAGTCCATGTTGTCCATGAACAGCGCCACCGCCACGATCATCGGAACGAGGCGCTCGGTGGTCATGCGTGTGGGACTCGGCGGAATGGCTGGATGGCAGTCATCATATGGGGTTGCGGTGGATGGATAGGAGATTCCTTCCGTTTTTCCTATGAAACCCGCAACCTTGGTGCTATCCACCGTCGCCAACCCAAAAGCGGGCCCCAAATTCGGGACAGAGTCGGGCGAGGATGCCAAGTCCTCGCAAAACCACCGATTTTACCTATCTGGGACCGTATGAACCCGAGTTTCGGGAGCTGGAGTTGGTTATGGCCGTGATCGGCAATTCGCTTCCCGAGGCGTTCACGTTCGACGACGTGCTGCTGCGGCCCGGCTTGTCCAACGTGCTGCCGTCCGAAGTCGACATCCGCACCCACATCACCCGCGGCATCGCGCTCAACATCCCGATCGTCGCCTCGGCGATGGACACCGTCACCGAATACCAAATGGCGATCGCCATGGCGCAGGCCGGCGGCATCGGCGTCATCCACCGCAACTTCGAGCCGGACCAGCAGGCCGCCCAGGTCCGCATGGTGAAAAAATTCGAGTCCGGCATGGTGGTTAATCCGCTCACCATCCATCCGGGCGCCACGCTCGCCGACGCGCTCAAGCTGATGAAGGAGAACAACATCTCCGGCGTCCCGGTGGTCGAAGGCAGCGGCAACGGACAGAACGGCATCAAGCCCGGCAAGCTGGTCGGTATCCTGACCAACCGCGACGTGCGCTTTGCCACCGACCTCAGCCAGACCGTCGCCGAGTTGATGACCAAGGACAAGCTGGTCACGGTCCGCGAGGGGGTCGGCCAGGACGAGGCCAAGCGTCTGCTCCACCAGCGCCGGATCGAAAAGCTTCTGGTGGTCGACGGCGACTATCGCTGCGTCGGCCTGATCACGGTGAAGGACATCGAGAAGGCGGTCGCCAATCCGAACGCCTGCAAGGACGAGCAGGGGCGGCTCCGGGTCGCTGCCGCCACCACGGTCGGCGACAAGGGCTACGACCGCACCGAGCGGCTGATCGACGCCGGCGTCGATCTCGTCGTGGTCGACACCGCGCATGGCCACTCGCAGCATGTCCTCAACGCCGTCAACCGCATCAAGCGCGCCTCCAACAAGGTGCAGGTGGTGGCCGGTAATGTCGCCACCTCGGAGGGCGCCCAGGCGCTGATCGACGCCGGCGCCGACTCCATCAAGGTCGGTATCGGGCCGGGCTCGATCTGCACCACGCGGATGGTCGCGGGCGTCGGCGTGCCGCAGCTCACCGCCATCATGGACGCGGTCGAGTCCGCCAAGAAGGCCAACACCCCAGTGATCGCCGACGGCGGCATCAAGTATTCCGGCGATCTCGCCAAGGCGCTGGCCGCCGGCGCCGATGTCGCCATGGTCGGCTCGCTGCTGGCCGGCACTGATGAAACGCCCGGCGAGGCGTATCTCTATCAAGGGCGCTCCTACAAATCGTATCGCGGCATGGGCTCGGTCGGCGCGATGGCGCGCGGCTCCGCCGATCGTTATTTCCAGCAGGACATCAAGGATCACTTGAAGCTTGTGCCCGAGGGCATCGAGGGGCAGGTCCCCTACAAGGGTCCGGTCGCGACGGTTCTCCACCAACTGGCCGGCGGTCTGCGCGCCGCCATGGGATATGTCGGCGCCAAGGACATGGGCGAACTCCACAGCAAGGCGCAGTTCATCCGCATCTCGTCGGCGGGCCTGCGCGAAAGCCACGTCCACGACGTGACGATCACGCGCGAGAGCCCGAACTACCCAAGCCGGGCGTAGCCTCCTTTCTTTCCCTCCCCGCCAGGGGAGGGTGGCCGCGAAGCGGCCGGGTGGGGAGACGTTGCTTGTCGAACGCAAACGCCCGCGACCTCCGCAAGACAATGACGCACGGGGAGGTGAAGCTCTGGCTTCGCCTCCGAGAGCTCCGCAGCCTCGGCCACCACTTCCGGCGCCAGTCTCCGCTGAAACCCTACATCGTCGATTTTGAATGCCGCCGCTCCCGCGTCATTGTCGAAGTCGACGGTCACCAGCACGGCCACGATGAAAATCTTCGCCGCGACACCATTCGCGACCAGGAGTTGGCAAAGCGCGGCTACAAAGTTCTGCGCTTCTCGACGGCGAGATTGAATCCAACATGGACGGCGTTCTGCAAGTTATCGTCGCTGCCTTGGCGGAGGGTTCTCCCCACCCGGCCGCTCGCTGACGCTCGCGTCCACCCTCCCCTGGCGGGGAGGGATGACTCGTGGCACGACCATGCCGCAGCTTTCCCTCCTCGTCAGGGGAGGGTGGCGCCGAAGGCGCCGGGTGGGGAGATGCTGGAGATAAATTATGAGTCAAGCCACGCGCATCCTGCTGGCCGCGCGGCCGGTCGGCGAGCCGAAGCAATCCGACTTCCGCGTCGAGGAGATGCCGGTGCCGCAGCCGGGCCAGGGACAGATGCTCCTGCGCACGCTGTGGCTGTCGCTCGATCCTTATATGCGCGGGCGGATGAGCGATGCGCCGTCCTATGCCAAGCCGGTCGAGATCGGCCAGGTGATGGAAGGCCGCACGGTCAGCGAAGTTGTGGCCTCCAATCTCGCCGGCTACGCGGCGGGCGATATCGTGCTGAGCCCGAGCGGCTGGCAGACCCACGCGATTTCCGAAGGCAAGCTCACGCGCAAGATCGATCCGGCGCTTGCTCCGGTTTCGACCGCGCTGGGCGTGCTCGGCATGCCGGGCATGACCGCGTACACCGGCCTGCTCGACATCGGTCAACCCAAGCCAGGCGAAACCGTGGTGGTGTCGGCCGCCTCCGGTGCGGTCGGCTCAGTGGTCGGCCAGATCGCCAGGATCAAGGGCGCCCGCGCCATCGGCATCGCCGGCGGTCCGGATAAATGCAGCTACGTGACGGAGCAGCTCGGCTTCGACGCCTGCATCGATCACCGCGCGCCTGACTTTGCCGCGCAACTGAAGGCCGCATGTCCGAACGGCATCGACGTCTATTTCGAGAACGTCGGCGGCGCGGTGTTCGAGGCGGTGTTTCCGCTGCTCAACGATTTCGCCCGCGTGCCGGTGTGCGGCCAGATCGCCACCTACAACGCCGTCGAGATGCCGGCGGGACCGCTGCGCACCTCGCAGCTCACCCGCGCGATCCTGACCAAGCGGCTCACCCTGCGCGGCTTCATCGTCACCGATTTCGCGGCGCGTCATGGCGATTTCCTCCGCGACGTTTCAGCGTGGGTCCGCGAAGGCCGTATCAAGTACCGCGAGGACATCGTTGATGGCCTGGAGAATGCCCCGCGTGCCCTGATCGGGCTCCTTCGCGGCCAGAATTTCGGCAAATTGCTGGTGCGCGTCGGCGCCTGAGTGTCTATGTAGCTGGTATCGCTTTCATTCCAGAGGGGTTCCTCCCATGACGCTTCCGATGATCCTTGCGCCAATGTTCGTGCTGGTGCTGCTGACCTTCGCGTTGGTGTTCTGGTTTCCATTGAAGAGCGTGCCGCTGCTTCGCCGCGGCGAGGTGCGCGCCCACGATGTCGATCTGCGTCAGCCGAACTGGCCGCGGCCGATCCAGCAGATCAACAATTCCTATACCAACCAGCTCGAATTGCCGGTGCTGTTCTACGTGCTGACCATTCTGGCCATCATCACCAAGCACGCCGATCTTCTGTTCGTGGTCATGGCCTGGCTATTTGTGTTGGCGCGCCTGGTTCACGCCTACGTCCATGTCACCAGCAACAACGTCAACGTACGCGGCCCGGTGTTTGGTATCGGGACTTTGGTGCTGGCGATCATGTGGCTGATCTTCATCGTCCGCATCCTGCTCGGGTTGCCGTAATGACGCCTGGCGCGCGGCTCGCCGCCGCGATCGAGGTGCTGGCTGACATCGGCGCGAAGCGCAGGCCCGCCGCCGACACCTTGAAGGACTGGGGCCTGTCGCACCGCTTCGCCGGCTCCGGCGACCGCGCTGGCATCGCCGGCCTCGTTTACGACGCGCTGCGCCGCCGGGCCTCGTCGGCTTTCGTCATGGGCGAAGACACCCCGCGCGCGACGGCGCTTGGCATGCTGGTGCGCGAGCGCGGCCTCGACATCGACGCGGTCGCTCGCCTCGCCAGCGGCGAGGGCTACGCACCGCCGCCGCTCACCGACGCCGAGCGCGCGCGACTCGCCGCAACCGATCTCTCCAACGCGCCGCCGCATGTGCGCGGCGACTATCCGGAATGGCTCGATCCGTATCTCGCCCGCGTGTTCGGTGACGAGCGCGCCGAGGAGGGCGCGGCGCTGGCCTCGCGCGCGCCGCTCGATCTGCGCGCCAACACCATCAAGGCCACCCGCGACGAGGCTGCCCATTCGCTCGCGGATCTTTCCCCTGAGCCAACCCGCTGGTCGCCGAACGGGCTTCGCATCCCGCTCAAGGCCGACGCCAAGAGCCCGGCGGTGCATGCCGAGTTTGCCTATCTCAAGGGCATGATCGAAATCCAGGACGAGGGCTCGCAGCTCGCGGCGCTGCTCGCCGACGCCAAGCCCGGCGAGCAGGTTCTCGACCTTTGCGCCGGGGGCGGCGGCAAGACCCTGGCGCTCGCGGCCGCGATGCAGAACAAGGGGCAGGTCTACGCCACCGACGACGACAAGCGGCGGCTCGCTCCGATCCACGACCGGCTGGATCGTTCCGGCGCCCGCAACGTCCAGGTCCGGCCGCCGAAATCTGTCGGCAACGAGCTGGCCGATCTCGAAGGCCGCCTCGATCTGGTGCTGATCGACGCGCCATGCACAGGGATCGGCGCCTGGCGGCGCAACCCCGACGCCAAATGGCGGGTCCGGCCGGGCGCTTTGGAAGTCCGGCAGAAGGAGCAGGCCGAGACCCTGGAGCGCGCGGTTCCGCTGGTCAAAGCCGGCGGCCGCATCGCCTATGTCACCTGCTCGGTGCTGGACGAGGAGAACGGCGCCCAAATCCGCGCCTTCACCGCCCGCCATCCGGATTTTTCCGTGGAAAAGCCCGACCGGGTCGCCGACGCGCTCGGCGACCGCGCCTATCTTTTCAAGCGCGCGGCGCTTGGCTCGCCTGAAGGCCTGCTGATGACGCCGCGTCGGACCGACACCGACGGCTTTTTCGTCAGCATCCTGCGGCGCTCAGCATGACACCACCGGCACTCGCTCGACAGACTCAACCGGTTCCCGTAGAACCCGCCATGGACCCATCCGATAAGATTTTGCACGACAAGATTCTGATCGTCGATTTCGGCTCCCAGGTGACGCAGCTCATTGCGCGCCGGGTGCGCGAAGAGAAGGTCTATTCCGAGATCGTTCCCTACCAGAAGGCCGCCGAGGCGTTCGCCCGGATGAAACCCACCGCCGTGATCCTCTCAGGCGGCCCGGCCTCGGTGCTGGACAAGAACGCTCCTACTGCACCGAAGGAGATTTTCGACGCCGGCGTGCCGGTGCTCGGCATCTGCTACGGCGAGCAGACCATGGCGCATCAGCTCGGCGGCGAGGTCGAGGCCGGCCACCACCGCGAGTTCGGTCGCGCCGAAGTTCTCGTCACCGAGGACACGCCGCTGTTCGAGGGCGTCTGGAAGAAGGGCGGCACCTACCCGGTGTGGATGAGCCACGGCGACCGCGTCACCCGGCTGCCGAAGGGCTTCCGCGTGGTTGGCACCTCGCCGAACGCGCCGATCGCCATGATCGCCGACGAGAAGCGGAAGTTCTACGCCACGCAATTCCATCTCGAGGTGATGCACACGCCCCAGGGCGCGCAGCTTCTCCGCAACTTCGTCCGCAAGATCGCGGGCGCGCGCGGCGACTGGACCATGCGCGCCTTCAAGGACGAGGCGATCGAGAAAATCCGCAAGCAGGTCGGCAAGGGCCGCGTGATCTGCGGATTGTCCGGCGGCGTCGACAGCGCGGTCGCCGCCGTCCTCATCCACGAGGCGATCGGCGACCAGCTCACCTGCGTGTTCGTCGATCACGGGCTGCTGCGCCTCGACGAGGGCAAGACCGTGGTCGATCTGTTCCGCGGCCACTACAACATCCCGCTGGTCCATGTCGATGCTTCGAAGCAATTCCTCGGCGCGCTGCAAGGCACCACCGACCCCGAACAAAAGCGCAAGACCATCGGCAAATTGTTCATCGACGTGTTCGAGGCCGAAGCGAAGAAGATCGGTGGTGCGGATTTCCTGGCGCAAGGCACGCTCTATCCCGACGTGATCGAGAGCGTGTCGTTCACCGGAGGGCCATCCGTCACCATCAAGTCGCACCACAATGTCGGCGGCCTGCCGGCGCGCATGAACATGAAGCTGGTCGAGCCGCTTCGCGAATTGTTCAAGGACGAGGTGAGGGCGCTTGGCCGCGAGCTAGGCCTGCCGGACGTGTTCGTCGGCCGCCATCCGTTCCCGGGCCCGGGCCTCGCGATCCGCTGCCCCGGCGGGATCACCGGCGAGAAGCTCGACATCCTCCGCCTCGCCGACGCCATCTATATCGACGAGATTAGGAAGGCCGGCCTGTACGACGAGATATGGCAGGCGTTCGCCGTGATCCTGCCGGTCAAGACCGTCGGCGTGATGGGCGACGGCCGCACCTACGATTTCGTGGTGGGCCTGCGCGCCGTCACCTCGACCGACGGCATGACCGCCGACTTCTATCCGTTCGACATGAAGTTCATCGGCAACGTGGCGACCCGCATCATCAACGAGGTTAAGGGCGTCAACCGCGTGGTGTATGACGTGACGTCAAAGCCGCCCGGCACGATTGAGTGGGAGTGAACCAATGCCACGAGTCCGCTGCATCACCGAGATGGGCATGGGCGTCGACGTCCACGGCCGCGACGCCACCAAGGCCGCCAAGCGCGCGGTGTCGGACGCGATCCGCCATTCCAGCCTCGGCTTCGTCCGCCTGCTGGGAAAGACGGCGCATGACATGTTCGTCGATGTCACCATCGGCGCGCCCAATCCGGAGACGGTCGACACGTCGGCGGTCGCCAAGGAGCTTCCCTACGGCACCGTGACCGTCAAGGCGGTCAAGGGCGGGCTGGAAATCCCGGGCGATGGCGGCGACGCCATCACCATTGCCAACGCGGCGGTGGTCGTCAGCGTCGACGACGGCAAGTAGCGTCAGGGCCCTCCATAAGCTTCGGCAACGGCGATCCTGCAAATCCGCGACCGGAACCAGCCAGTCACGCGGTTTCGGCCGCGGCCGCCGCCGGTTACCGGGATACGTAGAACACCGGCCACCGGCCACACGCCGAATTAACCGGCGCTTGCGCAGGATGAGGCATGACCGGATCTGCAAAAGCAGGAGCATGGGCCCGTCTGTCTGCCTGGGCCAGCCGCATCATGACGCAGCATCGAACCAAAGTTTTCGACCTCGGCTTCATTCTCGTGCTGCTGGGGGTGGCGACGCTGTTCATGTTCGAGATCGATGTCTTCGAAAATGAAGGCGCGATGTCGCTGAAGGAACAGACCATCGAGCTGGATGAGTTTTTTGTTCTGACGACGATCCTTGTGCTGGCCGTTCTCGGCTACACGTGGCGGCGCGCCCGCGAGCATCAGCGGGAAAACACGCGGCGGCTCGAGGCGGAGCGGGAGATTCTTGTCCTGGCCCTGCAGGATCCCCTGACCGGGCTGCCCAATCGCCGCCAGTTCAACGAGGCGCTCGCCGGCGCATTGCAGAAGGTGCCGGCTGCACCCGAGGCGCATGCGGTCATGATGATCGACCTGAACGGCTTCAAGAAGATCAACGATATCCACGGCCACCCGGTCGGCGACGAGGTGTTGATCCATGTCGCCTCGCGCCTGCTCGGCGCGGTGCGGGAGGGCGATATGGTCGCGCGGCTCGGCGGCGACGAGTTCGCCGTGCTGGCGCGCAATATCGCGGGCCCCGAGGCCGCGACCAACATCGCGCGGCGGATCATCGAGAGCCTGGCCTCGCCGGTTTCCGTCGGCGGTGTGCGGCGCGTCGTTGGCACCGGCATCGGCATCGCGCTTTCCCCGCAGGACGGGGCGACAGCCGATGAGATTCTGCGGAAGGCCGATGTCGCGCTCTACCGCGCCAAGTCGCAGCGCGTCTCAAGCTCGCGGTTCTTCGAGACGGAAATGGACAGCCATCTCCAGGAGCGCGAGATCTTGGAGGCGGCGTTCCGCGAGGCGGTCGCGGAGGATGGTGTCGAGTTGCTGTTTCGCCCCGTGGTAGATGGGCGGACGGGCAAGGTGACGGCATTCGAAGCCTTGCCGCATTGGGGGCACCCCGATCTCGGCGAGATTGCGCCTGCCCGGTTCATGGCGATCGCCGAGGACATCGACCAGGTGCCGGTCCTGACCGAGCATCTGCTGCGCAAGGCGTGCACGGCGGCGGCGGGCTGGCCTGCTGACGTCAGGCTGTCTTTCAATGTGACGGAAGCGCAATTGAAGGCACCGACCTTCGGCATGCGCCTTCTCGCCGTCCTGGCGGCGTCGAAACTGGCCGCCAGCCGGCTCGATCTGGAGGTCGACGAGGGGATCCTGTTCCGCGACACGGCGCTCGCGCAGACCATCCTCGAGCCCCTGCGCTCCGTTGGCGTCTCCGTCGTGGCCACTCATTTCGGCACCGGCTATTCGGATTTGCAGAACCTCCAGCGTCTGCAGCTCGACCGCATCAAGATCGCCCCGTCATTCGTCGGAGCGATGACCCATGACCGGCGGGCGGCGACCATGGTCAAAGCCTTTGTCGGCATCGGCAACGGCATGGACATCCCGGTGTCGGCCGACGGCGTGATGGACGAAGCGCAGGTGGCCGCCCTGGCCGAACTCGGCTGCCATGAAATTCAGGGGCAGCGGTGCGGCGCGCCGATGGACGCGGCGGCGGCCCTGGCTGTCGTGGAAAACGGGCGCGCGGCTGCCGCCCGGCCACGCGCCCTGAGCGCTTGATCGGCTGCACCATGATTTGCGCGCGCTATTCGACGCGCTACGATGGCCGAAACGAGATGAGGGGAGTGGACCTTGCCCGTCACCATCTACGGCATCAAGAACTGCGACACCATGAAGAAGGCCTTTACCTGGCTCGACAAGCATCGCGTCGCCTATGACTTCCACGACTACAAAAAGTCAGGCATCGACCGCGAGCGGCTGGAGCGCTGGAGCAAGAAGGCTGGCTGGGAGACGCTGCTGAATCGCGCGGGGCTGACCTTCAAGAAGCTGCCCGACAAAGACAAAGAAGGCCTCACCGAGAAGAAGGCGATCGCGCTGATGCTCGATAAGCCCTCGATGATCAAGCGGCCGGTGCTCGATCTCGGCGGCGGCAAGCTCTTGGTCGGTTTCAAGCCCGAGCTTTATGACGAGGCCGTTATCCACTGAGCCGGGTGTTCGCCCGGACTCTCCGCTACACTGTGCTCGATTCGCAGAGGTTGCCCGCGCCCGATCATGCCGATTGATTCGTTCACGGTCCTGCTGTTCGGCCTGTTCATCAAGCTCGTGCTGGGGGCGCTATTCGTCACATTCTGGCTGAAGAATCGCGCCGCGCCGTGGTTCGGCTGGTGGAGCGGCAGCCTGCTGTTCGGATGCGTGACGTCGACGCTTTACATGCTGCGCGGCCCCGACAGTGTCGTCAGCATTGGCGTCGGCAATGCGGCGCTGGTCGCTTCGTTCGTCTGCTGCTGGCTGGGTGCGCGGACGTTCGGCCGCCGCCGCGCGATGTGGAGCCCGCTGGTGCTGGCGCCGCTGCTTTGGGTCGCGGCGAGCTTCCTGCCGTCCTTCATGACCAATATCCCATTCCGGATCATGCTGTCGTCCGCGCTGATCGCGCCGTTCCTGGTCATGTCGGCGGCGGAATTCTGGCGTGGCCGCGCCGAGCGGTTGCCGTCGCGCTGGCCGGTGATCGTGGTCTTTACGTCGCTCGCCCTGTTCTTTGCCTCCCGCGTCGCCCTGATCGACGTGGCGCCGTTTCCGTTCGGCGCGCTGCCGATGAACCCGGGCTGGCTCGGCGCCTTCAACCTGGCGATGTTCTCCCACACCATCCTGCTCTCGGTGCTGCTGGTCTCGCTGTCGAAGGAGCGGCTGGAGCTCGATCAGCGCACCAAGGCGCAGACCGACGCGTTGACCGGCGCGCTCAACCGCCGCGCCTTCATGGCGCGGGGCGAGCGGCTGCTCACCCGCCACGCCTTCGAGAAGGCGACGCTTTGCCTGGTGTTCATGGACATCGACCAGTTCAAGTCGTTCAACGACCGGTTCGGTCATTCCGGCGGCGACGATGTGCTGATGGGCTTCGTGCGCCTGGTCAATGCCTGCATCCGGCCGACCGATTTCCTGTTCCGCATCGGCGGCGAGGAGTTCTGCTGCCTGCTGCCATACACCACCACCGAGCAGGCTTACCGGGTCGCCGAGCGCATCCGCTTCCAGTTCGAGCAGACCATGCTGGAGGCTTCGGGGACGGTGGTGCGGGCGACCGCGAGCTTCGGCATCGCCTCGACCGACCAGTTCGGCCATGACCTCGACGTGTTGATGCGCCGTGCTGACCTCGCGGTCTATGCCGCCAAGCGGGCCGGCCGCAATCGTGTTGTGGTGGCGAACGCCGCCGACTCAGATATGGCTTCCGGCGTGGTGGTGCCGCTGCGCGCCCTCGAATCGTGAACCGGACATGCTACAAACGCTGCACAAAGCCATTCGAAGAGTGCGACGCATGGACCGGGAGACGCTCGGCGCCTACGACACTGGCGCCGCGCAATTTGCCAAGGACTGGCACGCGCAGCCGGCGCCGACCGATCTGCATGCGCTGATCAAGCGCTTCTTCCACCCCAACGGCCGCACCGCCGATATCGGCTGCGGCAGCGGCCGCGAGGTGGCGTTCCTCGCAGCCGCGGGCTTCGACGCGATCGGCTACGACGCCTCCGACGCGCTGCTCGAGCAGGCGCGGCTGCGCTATCCGCGGCTTTCGTTCGCCACCGGCGTGCTGCCGGTATTGGACGGCGTGCCGGACGCCGCCTTCGACAACGTGCTGTGCGAGACGGTGATCATGCATCTGCGCCGCCCGCAAATTCTTGACGGCGTGCGCCGCTTGCTCGCTATCCTGAAGCCCGACGGCATCCTCTACCTGAGCTGGCGGGTCACCCACGGTGACGACCAGCGCGACCCGCACGGCCGGCTGTATTCCGCCTTCGAGAGCGCGCTGATCCGCGAGGGCCTCGAAGGTGCCGCCGTGCTGTTGCTCGATGACGAGCCGGTCAGCGCCTCCTCGGGCAAGACCATCCACCGCATCGTGGCGCGCAAGCTCAAGCGATAGCCCTTTCCCGCGCTCGCCGGCAACGCTAGGAATCCTCCCGAAAGTCCCGCGTCCGGGGCAGGGGAGTTATCCATGGAAATCAGTCTTTCGGGCCGGTCGGCCATCGTCACCGGCGGCAGCAAGGGCATTGGCCTCGCGGTTGCAACCCGCTTTGCCGCCTCCGGCGCCGACGTCGCCATCTTTGCCCGCGGCAAGGAGTCGATCGACGAGGCGGTGGCATCGATCCGCGGCGCTGCGTCCAAGGCCGGCAAGCAGGGCCGCGTGATCGGCGTGCAGGCTGACGTCGGTGTCGCCGCCGACATTCAGCGCGCCTACGACGAGGTGATGAAGGCGTTCGGCAAGGTCGACATTATCGTCAACAACGCCGGCACCTCGCGGGCGATGCCGTTCGAGAAGGTGACCGACGAGATTCTGCATCACGACATCGAGCAGAAGCTGTTCGCCGCGGTCCGGCTGATCCGTTTGGTGTCGCCGCAGATGAAGGAGCGGCGCTGGGGCCGCATCATCAACGTGCTCAACATCGGCGCCAAGGCGCCACGGCCGAACAGCATGCCGACCTCGGTGTCGCGCGCCGCCGGCATGGCGATGACCAAGGCGCTGTCGGCGGAGTTCGCCCCGCACAACGTGCTGGTGAACGCCATGCTGGTCGGCCTGATCGAGGCGGATCAGCACGTGCAGCGGGCGAAGGCGACCAATGTGCCGCTCGATCAGTACTACAAGAACGCCCAGAAGGAGATTCCGCTCGGCCGCATCGGCAAGGCCGAGGAGTTCGCCAACCTGGCGTGCTTCCTGGTCTCCGAGCAGGGCGCCTACATCACCGGTACCGCCACCAATGTCGACGGCGGCCGCTCCCCGGTGGTGTGACGCGTGCCGCGAGTCATCCCTCCCCGCGAGGGGAGGGTGGCGCCGAAGGCGCCGGGTGGGGAACGGCCGGTGTCCATCCGAAACATCTCCCCACCCCGCTCGCTTCGCTCGCGACCCTCCCCTCGCGGGGAGGGATCGCCGTTGCGCCTGCGGGGATAGAAGCAAGTCCCGTGCTATCCCCGCGGGGATAAATCGCACTCCCGCAAAATAAAGTTCGCGTTCGGCGAAAAAAGTTCTTGGCGAACTTATCCCCGCTCGACTTTCCCAGACTCATAATGCGCCCAGGCCGGTCCAACCGAGGGCGCTTCTAGGGCGTCTAAAAGCGGGACCGGAGAGCGGTGGCCGCGCACGGGTGCAACACGCACACCCAACGCGCGGAGGTCCAAGCCGCAGCAGCTCCGGCGCCACGAGTTGGCGTCACGAGTCTCTTTGGTGACGACGCCGTAACTCCGTGCCAAGCGGCCAGGTGTCGTCGAGACTTACAGCGGTGGTTAGGAAACCTCAGACCACCGGGGGCGCTGCGGAGCAAACCTCAAACACTGCGCGCGGGACGCTGGAGAGAAGGCGGACTTGCGGCTCTACCAACATATCGAGACATCAGCCCCGGCCGGGGACGGTGTCTGCTTCGACGTCGCGAGATGTCGGAGCCCGTGGGTCCGTTTGACCCCCGGCGTCCCGCGCGCCCTCGGACTTTTCGGGGAGGCATCGGCCGCAATAACTCGGACGCAAATCGCGCCGCGGGAACGGTGGAGGTTTGCCTGAAAATAGAATGCCGGTTCGCGCCGCAACGTTACGCCGGAATCTCGGCGCCAATCCGCGATGGCCGGAACTCCGGCATGTCGCAGGCGCTGACGCTCCAGCCGAGCCGGCAGGCCCAGCCACGCACCGTGGCCGCACCCTGCAAGGCCGCACCGATCGACCCGATGATCACGAACGCCGCCACGACGCTCGCGCCGATGAACTGCTTGCGCGACATGGCAAACCGATGATGCGTCTCCACCGGCTTGCCATCCCAGTACAGCCGGCCTTCGCGGTCGATCGACAATCGGCTGAGATCGGTCATGTCGACGGGATGCTGATTGCGGCCGATCGGCTTGGGTGGCAGTGGCGGCGGGGGCGGCTCGGCGCCCGACTCCAGCGGCGGCAGCAGATTGAAGATGTCGCTGTCGTCGTCTCGCGGCGTCTCGGCGGACGATTGTTCCGCCGCGGGCTCCGGCGTCGGAGCCTGCTCCTCCTGGCGCTTTTGCGCGCCGACAAAGGCCGGAAAGAGACTCATGTCGCGCCATGTTTCCCGCCTCGTGGAGGGAAGTCAAAGCGCGCGAAGGCCGCAGTCTCGGCCTTCGGTGGACAAGTGCTGTCGCAGCGATTCGATTCGCTAGGCCGGAATGTCGTGCCGCTCCGGCGGCTTGACCACAGGGATGACCGGACAGCCGTCCTTGAACGCGCCGGTCCTGCAGCCCCAGTCGCGCGCCGCGACATAGCCGTAGGTCGCCATGCCGAAGGCCCCGACGGCGATTGCCACCACCACGATCACCGCGCCGACAGCTTGGCCGCGCGACAATTTGACGTGCGTGCGCTCGCTGCGGAAACCCTGCGTCGCTTCGGCCACGGCGGCTGCGGCCTGCGCGCGCACCACGTCGAGATCGACCGCGCCGGGCTCGGCGCTGGATCCGGCCGGCTCGGCGAGCTGGCCTTCGATCGTGGCTGGCGTCTTGCGTCCGCCGCCGAGATCGAAGCTCGCGCGATCGAGGATGTCGAGCGAGCGGTCGATCGAGTTCGACGAGCGGTCGGTGAGTTGCTTCGATCCGGTGTCGTAATTGACGAGCTTGCCGTCCCAGTAGAAGCGGCCGCTGTTGTCGATCGTCAGGCGATCGAGTTCCGCCGCGGTCAGCGTGCGAAGCTTCTTCGGCCACTCCGGCGGACGCGCCGTCTGCGGCGGCACGATGCCCGACTCGTCACCGGTGACGTCGGGATATGGATCCGTGCTCATTGCCAGTCACTCCCACGCTACCCCAGAAAAACCAAGCGTCCTTCTGACGCCCTTGCGTCAGTTCACCTTGATGTTCGCGGCCTTGATGATCGGTCCCCAACGGCCGATCTCGCTATCAATCCGCGCCCGGAACTCGCCCGGACTGCTGCCGACCGGTTCCATCAATTGCGCGGCAAGCTTCTCGCGGACCGCGTCCGTATGGATAGCTTCTACCACCTCGCGCTGAATCCTCGCAATCATGGCCTCCGGCGTGTGCGCCGGGGCGATCATGCCCATCCAGGCGTCCGCATCAACGTCGATTCCGCCCTCTTTCAGTGTCGGAATGTCCGGGAGATAGGGCGACCGTTTCGCGGTCGAGACGGCGAGGATTTTGATCGAGCCCGAGCCCGCGTGGGGGGTGACCGAGATCGCAGGCAGGCAGCCCATTTGCACGTCGCCCCTGATGATCGCGGTCATCGCTGCGGGCGAGGAGGCGTAGGGGATGTGCACCATCGATGTGCCGGCCGCGAGCGCGATCGCCTCCATGGCGAGGTGCGACAACGACCCGTTGCCGATCGATCCGAAGTTGTATTTGCCCGGTTCGCGCTTCAAAAGGGCGACCAGTTCCCCGGTGCTGTTAACCATAACCTTGGAATTAACGGCCAGCAGGCTCGGCTGCGTCACCAGTTGGGTGATCGGGGCGATGTCGGTCTTGGGGTCGTAGGGCAGCTTCGAGAACAGCAAAGTGTTGATGGCGAGCGGCCCTCCGATGCTCACCCCGATGGTGGTGCCGTCGGGCGCGGCCTTCGCCACCGCGTCAGTGCCGATGTTGCCGCTCGCCCCCGGCTTGTTGTCGATGATGAACGGTTGGCCGAGTTTTTTCTGCAAATGATCAGCGATCAGGCGCGCGACCACGTCGGGCGTCGAGCCAGCTCCGAACGGCACGACGATGCGCACGGGCTTGCTCGGCCAGTCTTGCGCCGAGGCGGGAAGGGCGGCGATCAGAATGCCGAAAAGTGCGAAGGCGAGTTTCTTCATGTCGTTTCTCATCTACTGGATATCGCGTCCGAGATAGGCGCCGTTCTGTTCAAGCAGGGCTTGAAGTGCCTCGACCGGAATGTCGGCGAGTTCGGAGTTTCCTTTCAGCGCCAGATGCGCGGCGCAGGCCGTCGCCTGACCCATCACGAAGCAGGCGCCGCTCACCCGCGCTGCCGACTGTCCCTCATGCGTCATCGAGGCGCAGCGCCCAGCCACCAGCAGGTTCTTCACCTTCTGCGGCAGCACCATGCGGTAGGGCATCTGGCAGAAGCCGCGCGATTGCGGGATCGGCGGCCACTTCCACTCGACATTGCCGGCGTTGTGCGCCTCGATCGGCCAGCCGTTCACTCCGATCGTGTCGGCAAAGCTCGCGCAGGTGAGCACGTCCTCGCCGCTGAGCTGATAGGGCCCGGTGATCCGCCGCGTCTCGCGGATGCCGAGCTGCGGCGGCGTGTCGACCACATAGGCGTCCTGGAATCCCGGCGCCTCGCGCTTGAGAAAATCGAAGAACTGCATGACTTGGCGGCGGCCTTCGATCTCGCCTGCGGACAACTCGTCGGCGTCGGTGCCGTCGAGCGCGCTGCCGTCCGGCTTCTTCATCTGGGTGACATTGACACGCCACTCGATCGGATTTTTCTGCGGGCGAACGATCGCGCCCTTGCGCGGAAACTTCACGCCGCGCGCCTCGGCCTCGTCCATCAGCTGCGGGATCGTGGTCCAGGCTTCGCCGGCTGCCGCCGGATCGACGCCGTTCAGGCGGAACATCATGGTCGGGTAAAGCATGCCGCCATGGCCGTCGCCGCGCTCGTAGGGCGCGCCGGCCCAGGCGGCGAGGTCGCCGTCGCCGGAGCAGTCGATGAAGACGCGGCCGATCAGCGCGGCGCGGCCGGATTTCGTTTCCACGATCAGCGCGCGGATGGTGTCGTCGGCGTCCATCACCACGCCGGCGCCGAGCGCGTGGAACAGGATCTCGGCGCCGTGCCCGAGCAGCAGGTCGTCGGCGGCGCATTTGTAGGCCGCGGTGTCGTAGGCCTGCGCCTGGATCTTGCCGAACGCCACGTGCGGCTTGTTGAGGCCGCCGAGCCGGTCGATGCGGGCCAGCAGTTCGTCGGCGATGCCGTGCACCACCTGGCGATGCTCGCCATGGACGTTGGCATAGAGCCCGCAGAAGCCGGTGACGCCGGCGGCAGTCCCCATGCCGCCGAGGAAGCCGTAGCGCTCGACCATCAGCGTCTTGCGGCCGAGCGCCGCAGCCGATGCCGCCGCCGCAATGCCGGCCGGCCCGCCGCCCAGCACCACCACGTCATATTCGCCGCGCACGGGCAGGTCGCGTTCCGGCTCGCGAATGGAATTGACACTCATCGCGGTATGCTATCATGCCGCTCTGTGTTCCGCGTCAGTGAGTTCATGCATGTCAGTCCAAGACGAGATCAAGCGGTTGACCGCGCCGGACATCCGCGCTCGCAAGAACGGCGAGCCGATCGTCGCCTTGACCTCCTATCACGCCCACACCGCGCGCCTGGTTGATCGGTATTGCGACGTGATCCTGGTCGGCGACTCGCTTGGCATGGTGATGCACGGCCTCGAAACCACCGTGCCGGTGACGCTCGACATGATGATCCTGCAAGGCCACGCGGTGATGCGCGGGTCCAAGCATGCGCTGGTCGTGGTCGACATGCCGTTCGGGTCCTACGAGGCATCGAAGGAGCAGGCCTTCATGAACGCCGCGCGGGTGATGAAGGAAACCGGCTGCGGCGCCATCAAGGTGGAGGGTGGCCGGCGGCTGGCCGAGACGGTGCGCTTTCTCGCCGAGCGCGGCGTGCCGGTGATGGGCCATGTCGGGCTGACGCCGCAGGCGATCAATACGATCGGCTCGTTCCGCGCCCAGGGCCGCGAGGAGAAGGACTGGGGACCCATCGAGGACGACGCCAAGTCGGTTGCCGATGCCGGCGCCTTTTCGATCGTGATCGAGGCGGTGGCCGAGCCGCTGGCCCGCCGCATCACCGGCCAGGTGGCCGTGCCCACCATCGGCATCGGTGCGAGCGCCGCCTGCGACGGCCAGATCCTGGTGCTGGAGGACATGTTGGGCCTGTCGCCGCGGGTGCCTCGGTTTGTGCGGCGATATGGCGATATCGGCCCAGGCATCGAGGCCGCCGTGAAGGGCTATGCCGACGACGTGCGAAAGCGCGTGTTCCCGGGCCCCGACCACGTCTATGGGATGAAAAAGAAGTAGTTGGCGAGAGGCGGAGGCGCCTGATAACGGTGCTGCCGCAATGGCCGCGCATCGGGCTTTGCCTTGCCGCCGCCACATCACTAATTTACGGGGCTGCACAGGGTCTTAGCCGGGGAACGGCGGGGCTTCGGGCCGAGGGGAAACGTTCCGTGTCGGATATCTTCAGCGAAGTCGATGAGGAAGTACGCCGAGAACAGCTCAAGAAGCTGTGGGAGCGCTACGGCAATTACCTCATCGCGCTTTGCGTTCTGATCGTTGCCGCGACGGCCGGCTGGCGCGGCTATGAGTATTGGCAGGCCAAGCAGGCGGCGAAGGCCGGCGCTGCCTTCCAGGCTGCCGCGACCTTGGCCGGTGAGGGCAAGAACAAGGAGGCCGAGCAGGCGTTCGCGAAACTGGCGACCGACGGCACTTCGAGCTACCGCATGCTTGCCAAGTTCCGGGAGGCCGGCGAGGTCGTCCGTTCTGACCCCAAGGCCGCGGTCGCTGCCTACGATCAGCTTGCCGCCGACAACGGGCTTGGGCGTGTGCTGCAGGATCTCGCGGCGTTGCGCGCCGGTGCGATCCTGGTGGACACGGCGCCTTATAGCGAGATCGCGCAGCGGCTCGAACCGCTCACCGCCGCCGACCGTACCTTCCGTCACAGCGCCCGTTTCATGTTGGCGCTGTCCGCCTGGCGCGCCAAGGACGCGGCCGCGATGCGCAAATGGTCCGACATGGTGATGGCCGATGCCGAGACGCCGCAAGGCACCCGCGGCCAGATCCAGATGCTGCTGGCGCTTTCCGACGCCGACAAGAAGAGCTGAACACCGATGCGTCATCGCCAGTTCGTGTTGATCGTCGCGCTGCTGACCTTTGGCTCGGCGCTCTCGGCGTGTTCGACCTTCGATCCGACCGAATGGTTCGCGCAAAAAAAGCCGCTGCCCGGCGATCGCAAGGCAGTGTTCCCGGAAGGCGTGCCAGGGGTTGCATCCGGCGTGCCGCCCGAACTGGTCGAAGGTTACACGCCGCCGGTTGAGCCCGTGCCCGAGCCGCTGCCGGTTCAGGAAAAGCCCAAGGCAAAGCCGAAACCGAAGCCCAGGCCGGCGGTGGTGGCCGCGCCGCGTCCCGCAGTGGCGGCAGCGCCGCGGCCGCAGGCCGCTCAGCAGCAGCAGGGCGGCGCTCAGGCCCCCTGGCCGGCCGCACCCGCGCCCCAGAGCCAAGCCGCGCAGTCGCAATCGGCCTTCCCCGATCCGCCGCGGCCGCAGCGTTAAACTGCCCACGTTCGTGATGTGACTTGTGTTGCCCGCTGAAAGCTGGGCATCCATGCGCCCCATGAGCTTCACAGTCGCGATCATCGGACGCCCCAACGTCGGCAAGTCCACGCTGTTCAACCGCCTGGTCGGCAAGCGGCTGGCGCTGGTCGATGACCGGCCCGGGGTGACCCGCGACCGCCGCGAGGGGCAGGCCCGGCTTGGCGATCTCGACTTCACCATCATCGACACCGCCGGCCTCGAAGACGCCGGCGCCGAGACGCTCGCGGGGCGGATGCTGGCGCAGACCAGAACGGCGATCGAGCAGGCGGACGCGGTGTTCTTCCTGATCGACGCCAAGACCGGGCCGGTGCCAGACGATCGCGGCTTTGCCGATCTGGTGCGGCGATCGGGCAAGCCAGTGATCGTGGTCGCCAACAAAGCCGAGGGCAAAGGCAGCGGCGCCCGCGTGCTTGAAGCCTATGAGCTTGGGCTCGGCGATCCGGTCGGTATCTCCGCCGAGCACGGCGAGGGGCTGGCCGATCTGTTCGAAGCGTTGCGCGAGACCTTGCCGGCGGTGACTGGCAAGCCCGAAGCGCCGTCCGAAGAAGACACCGAAACTGCGAAGCCGATCCGCGTCGCCGTGGTTGGGCGCCCGAACTCCGGCAAGTCGACGCTGGTCAATCGGCTGCTCGGCGAAGAGCGCATGCTCACCGGACCGGAGGCCGGGCTTACCCGGGATACCATCGCGGCCGATCTGACCTGGAAGGGCCGAACCTTCCGCTTGCACGACACCGCGGGGCTGCGCCGTCCGCCGCGCGTCCAGGAGAAGCTGGAGAAGCTTTCCGTCGCCGACGCCATCAACGCCATCCGCTTCGCCGAAGTGGTGGTGCTGCTGATGGATGCCGAGCATCCGTTCGAGGAGCAGGACCTGCGCATCGCCGATCTGGTCGAGCGGGAAGGCCGCGCGCTGGTGATCGCCATCTCCAAATGGGACCTCAAGGAGGGGCGCAGCGGCGGCATCACGCGAATGCATGAGGAAGCGGATGAGCGGCTGCCGCAGGTCAAAGGCGCCCCCGTGGTCGGCGTATCCGGCCTGACCGGCGACGGCATCGACCGGCTGATGCAGGCGGTGGTGGACATCCACGAGGTCTGGAATCGCCGCGTCGGAACTGCCGAGCTCAACCGCTGGCTCGAGGAGGTCACCCAGGCGCATCCACCGCCGGCGGTTTCCGGGCGGCGCATCCGGCTCAATTACATGACGCAGCCGAAGGCACGGCCGCCAAGCTTTGTTCTGTTCTGCGCGCGCGCCGACAAGGTGCCGCCGGCCTACAAGCGCTATCTCGTCAACGCGCTGCGCGACAGCTTCGACCTGCCCGGCAGCCCGATCCGCCTGACCTTGCGCGAGAAGGCCAATCCGTTCGAAGGCCGCCGCAAACGCAAGCACTGAGCGGATTAACCAGTTAACCGGGCCGGTTAACCGCGTAACCCGCAAAACCGCACACCGCCTTGCGTTGCGGATAGATTGCCTTCGACTAAAAAAATCGAGGGCATCATGGTGCGCGTCAACATCAAATTCGCTGTAGCAGGCGCCGTGCTTTTGCTCGGCTTCGGCGCGTCGATGACGGAAGCCTATGCCGGTCCGCGCGACTCCGACTGTGTCAACTGCTCGCCGCGCTCGCGCTACGATAGCGACGAGGTGATCCAGAAAATCCGCAATTCGCGCGGCAGCGCCGAGAGCGATGCGCCCGCGCCAGCCGCCGACCGTGACGCCGGTCCCCGGATCGAGCCGATCCGCGAGAGCGCACCGCGCGCCGAGACCTATCGCGACCGTGCCCCTCGCACCGAAAGCTATCGCGATGCCGGCACCCGCCCCGAGCCGGCCTATCGCGAGCGCACCGAAGAGTGCCGCGATTGCCCGCCGCCGAAGAAGTATGACAGCCAGGAGGTCGTCAAGACCTCGCATGACGTCGACAAGTCCGATGTGATCAACACCACCACGGTGGTGCCGGTGGCGCCGAAGTACCGCGAGCACAATCATCTGGTGGTGCACGAGAACGAGACCCGGCTGGTCGGCACGGTGCAGCACAACAACGTGATCGTCGAGAAGGAAATCCGCTACGTCCGGCGTCCCCCGGTGTACTACCGGCCGCATCACTATGTGCATCGCTACCGGCCGATCGTGCAGACGCAGTACGTCTATGTTCCGATCATCCGGCACACCTCGGGCTGCGGCTGCAATCCGCCGCCGCCCCCGGTGCAGTCCTGCGGCAACTGCGGCCTGCAGGTCGGCTATGCGGGCTATCCCGGCTACTACTACGGCTACTAACCGCTTGGCCGTCACTCCGGCGGCCGGAACGATTTGAGCCGGCCGGCGCGGTAGTCGTAGATCCTGCCGGTCTCGCCGAAGCCCGGCAGGCACAACGGCACGATCGTCTCCGCAACCGCCTCCGGAGTCGGCAGCGTCATCGGATCCTCGCCCGGTGCGACCGCCGCGCGCATCCGCGTCCGGGTCGGCCCCGGCGCATGAAGATTGACCCGGATCGGCGTGTTCAAAGTCTCGCTGGCGTACGTGCGCGCCAACGCCTCGAGCGCGCCCTTGCTCGCCGCATAGAGGCCGCGATAGGCCCGCGGATTGGAAGCCGCATTCGAACTGAGGAACACCACGCGGCCGGCATCCGAGCGCAGCAGCAGCGGATGCATATGGCGGATCAATTGCCAGTTGGCGGTGACGTTGACCGCCATCACCTCGTCCCACTCCTTGGGCTGGACATGATCGAGCGGCGAACTGGTGGCGCCGAGCGCGGCGTTGCCGATCAGAATGTCGAGCCGGCCGTAGCGCTCGTTCAGCGCCACGGCGAGCCGGCCGATCCCCTCGTAATCGCGCATCTCCAGAGGCACCAGCGTGGCGGTGCCGCCGGCGGCGCGGATCGTGTCGTCGAGCTCTTCGAGACCGCCCGGCGTGCGCGCGGTCGCCACCACATGGGCGCCCTCGCGGGCCAGCGCGACCGCGACCGCACGGCCGATGCCGCGCGAGCCTCCGGTGACGAGCGCGATGCGTGACGCGAGTGGCTTGCTCACCAGCTGCTGTTCCGCGGCACGATCGGCAGCAGCGGGAAGTTCTTGTCGCGCGACGTCACCGAAAGCGACATGCCGACATAGGACTTCTGGTCCTGGTTGTAGCGCTCCATCCCGGCGGCGGTGCTGCCGTCGGCGAGCGTGCCGTTGCGGATGTCACCGGAGGTGAAGCCGACCGTGCCGCCGGGCGTATCGCGCAGCGGCTGGCGGCTTGCGATGGTTCGTTCGGCCGGCGTGTCGCGCGAGTATTTGCCGAGGTCGGTGTTGATCGCCCAATAGTCGGTCGAGGCCTGGTCGGAGGGCTTGGCCGCGACCTTAGGCTTGGCCGCGGGTTTGGCCGTTGCGGGCTTGGTGGATGCGACCGTCTTGTCCGGATGGGTGATGCTCTGCGCGGCGGCGGGGCCGGCCGCGAGCGCGGCCAATGCGGCCACGGCAGCGAGGAGCTGCCTGCGTGCGCTGCGTGTTGCCATGCCTAGTCTCCCTCCGGATTCGTAGCCCCAAAATAGGGCATTCGGACCGGCGTGGCCAACGCTGCGCCGCCCCTGTTTTTTGAAAGGCGCAGGGTGCGCCTTGAGGTGTGGCGCCTGCGGGCGGGGTTCGTCTCCCCGCCTCTTATAGGATTAAAGTCTAGGGCTTTGGGTCGCATTTATATACTTGACAATTGAGACTAAAAGCCTAGATGTTGCGGGCGGCTCTTAGTCCGCTGGCGCGCCCGTTTGGAACCTGCATGATGCCCGCTGCGGTTGCGGCGGGTGACATGGTCCGAAAGCGAACGTTCAAAGACAACGCAGCGGTGGTCCCCTCGCAGTGGGGTATCATCGCCAAGCAGAAAAAGACTGTCGCCATTTGGCCGGAGTGGTCCGCTCCGCCTGAGCTACCAAGCCGCCATGTAGGAGACGATAAGGACGATCTGCGGACCGCCTCGGCAGAGACGATTCAGATGATCGTGCCGCTCGCTGATGAAGTCGGCGTGGGTCTGGAGGGCGTCAGCCTTCGGATCACCGCGTGGCCATTCCGAAGGCTGTACGACATAACCGCAACTCTTGAGGTTCCGGGAGGGCGCAATTTCGTTGCCATCGCGCGGCTGGACGGCTGGCCGCCCGACCCCCATATGAACGCACGTGCGCGGAACCATCCGGCATTTGGGCATTTGCCCAGAGTGCTGGATGGCCACCACGTTCACCGGTTCGAGGACAATGCCAAGCTTGGGCGCGAAGCCTTTGGACCGCAAAACCTGCCTCTTGCCGCGCCGGTTACCACTCGTTTAGAATCCTATAGGGATTTTCTGCGAGTCCTAAGCGAAGAGTTCAAGATTGATGGGTTGGATCAACTAGCCCCGCCAGATTGGACGGTGATGATCTGATGCCCGTAAAGCTCGAAACCAATATCGCGAAAGTTGCTGACGAGGTAGCTCGTGCGCTCGTGCGTATCACCGCGCGCGAAGAGAGTGCGCGGCTGTCGCTTCCTCTCTTGTATCCCGGCGGGTCGATGGTCGGCGTCGAGATTTCGAGATTGCGCGATGGCTTCCTTGTATCGGACGCCGGCGCCGCTAGGCGCGAAGCGGCGTTTCTTGGAGGCGAGCGGAGTTTTGTTCAATTGGCACCCGCGGTGGCAACTCGCTTCGGTGTCCGCTTCGACCACAACATGTTTTTTGATGTGAACGTCAATCGCGACGATCTTGTTGTTGCGGTGTCTGCAATCGCCAATGCTTCTAAGGCTGGAGTTGAAGAAACCGCGATGCGTCTTGCGACGATTGAGCACGCTGATTACCAAGCTATGCTTTGGGGCAAGCTGGAACATGTGTTCACGCCTAAGGTTGTTGCGCGGAAGCTGTCGTTCAAAGGCAAGCATGAGGAGTGGGAGTTCGACGCGGCGGTACAGGTCGGCGGCAAAACATCTCTGTTCGAGATTGTGACTCCCTATGCGAATTCCGTGAACAGTGCAGTTACGAAATTCCTAGATATTAAAGGCTTGGACGATTCCGCCCCTCACCGCATTGCTGTTTTAACAAACAAGGATCGCACGCCCCACTTGTCTGTGCTTGGCAGCACCGCGCGATGGATTGCCGCAAATTCAAATGATGAGATTTATCGAAAGGCGGCATAGTGGCCACGGATAGCAGGGCACTCGCTGGAACGAAGCGCCTTATGGGCGCGCTCGGGCGAATGCCGCCCAAGCAGCACAAGGACATGAAGCTCGGGAGGGATAGCGCCCCGAAGGCTAAGAGTCCTTCGAGGCGCGCCGCTTCTGCCAAGCCAAAAACCGCCTAGCGAATTGCTTTTTGGCCGCGATCTTAGTTAGTCGGACGATACGTCAGGCGCTTGCCTTCGATGCCCTGCATCGTGCGCGCCGTCCGTTCCCCATCGGTGACTCCGAGGCCAGAACGATTGTTGTAACGGAACGCAAACTCATTGAGATAACGCTGAACGTGTTGCTCACCGCAGTGAATGTAAGTGCCGCGCATACCGCGCTTAAATTGCAGGAAAAAGTTTTCGACATTGTTGGTCGTGAAGCCGCGAGGGTTCACATACTCGCGGCCAGTGTGGTTCATCTTCTCGTGGCCGCTAAACTCTTTTCCAACGCGGGTGTAGAGCTTGCTTTCGTCAGTCACGAGCGTTGATTTGCGATCCACATTGGTCACGAGGACTTGGCGCACATCAACGGAATTAGCACCATCTTTCATGTGAAAGACGCGGGTGTGTTTGCCGGGGTCAACTAGCGCGACAATAGACGCCTTTTGACTGTGACCCTTGCGGTATGATTTGGACCGCTTTGATGTGTTGCCGTAATAAGTTTCGTCCGCTTGGATCGCTGATCCTTCGCCGCCCATAGGACCGGGCGCGAGGTCCGCCATCGCTTCGCGTAGGCGGTGCATCATGAACCACGCGGTCTTGTAGCTAACGCCGATTTGGCGATGAATTTCGTGGGCGCTCGCGCCGTTCTTGCCTTGGTTGAGCATGTGAGCAGCCATCCACCACTTGGTCAGAGGCACCTTGGAGCGTTCAAACACGGTGCCGACCGTGACGGTGAATTCGGATTTGCACTCGTTGCAGTAATGCAGGCCGGGACGCGCCGACTTGCCCTGCATCTTGGCAATGCGGTCGGCGTCGGAGTTGCCGCAGTGGCGGCAGATAGGACCGTCAGGCCATAGGACGGTTTCCAAGGCCTCGCGGGCTTTGGTTTCGTCCTGAAAGATAGGGTCCTGAAATGTCGCTAACTTGGCCATGGGGCAGCTCCTATGACCAAAAATCTAAGTCTGGCCGACACAATTGTCAAGTATATAAATGCGCTTTGGGTTGGTGCGGAACCGGAGCGGCGCTGCGCCGTTACAGGCTTCAAAAGGAGCCTGCCATGTCATTGCTGAAATGGGCGCTGATCATGCTGGTGGTGTCGCTGGTGGCGGCGCTGTTCGGCTTCACCGGATTGGCCGCGGCGAGCGCCGATGTCGCGCGCATCCTGTTCTACGTCTTCCTGGTGATCTTCCTGGTGCTGCTTGTGTTTGGCTTGATGGCCAGACGGAGCATCTGACCGAGCAAGCGTAGCGTCGGTCTCAGGCGCCAACGGGTCCGCGCAAAGTGCGGCCCGATGATAGGACTCCGCGCCGAGCTATGCGGCATGCGACAATAAAAGGATGGGCTTCGCTGCGCTCAGCCCACCCTATGGGACGAGAATTACTTCTTCCGGAGTCGAAGCCAGCCCAGCACGCTCGCCACTGCGGCCGACAGCAACGCCACGCCGATCCATCGGCGCTTCTCGTATCGTCGATTGTTGGGGCCGGAATATCCCGCCATGAGTTTTCTCCCGGCAGGCAATGGTTTCGCGGTCCAATGGTTCCTGCGGCGAGCCAGGCGGAGGGCCTGCGGCGCGATCTCTACTGCGACCGAATCCCGGCCTTTTTGATCACCGGCCACCATTTCTCGATCTCGGCCTTCTGGTGCGCGTAGAGCGCTTCCGGCGTCTGCTGCGCGCGCGGCGGAATGTCCTGGCCTTGGTCGGCGAAGCGCTGCTTCACCGTCGGGTCGGCGAGGGCTGCGACCGCCGCGTCGTTCAACTTCGCGATGACCTCCTTCGGCGTGCCCTTCGGCGCCCACAGCGCATGCCAGAAGGTGGCGTAGAGGCCGGGCACGCCGTCCTCCTCCATGGTCGGCACATCCGGCGCGCCGTGCCAACGCGTCTTGGTCATCAAGGCGTAGGATTTGATCTGATGGCTTGCCGCCAGCGGGAAGCTGGCCGCCACCATGCCGAGATTGAGGTCGATGTGGCCGGCGACCAGATCTTGGTTGAGCGGCGCCGATCCGCGATACGGCACGAACTGGAATTGCGTGCCCGTCACCTGCTGGAAGAACGCGCCGGTGACGTCGGAGGCGCCGCCGACGCCGACCGTGCCGGCGGTGGCGGTGCCTTTCTTTTCCTTGAGCCAGGCGATCAGCTCGATCAGGTTCTTCGGCGGCAGGTCCTTGCGCGCCACCATCCAGATCGGCGTGTCGGCCAGCATGGCGATCGGCTCGAAATCGTGCAGCACATCGAACGGCAGGTTCATAGTCGCGCCGAGTACGACGTGGGTGTTCCAGTGGCCGATGCTGAGCGTGTAGCCGTCCGGCGCGGCGCGCGCCACGCGGCCGACGCCGATGCTGCCGCCGGCGCCGCTGACGTTCTCGATGATGATCGGCTGGCCGAGCGTGCCCTTCATGTGGTCGGCGACGATGCGGGCCAGCGTGTCGGTCGGCCCGCCGGCCGGGTAGGGCACGATCATGGTGATCGGGTGGGCGGGATAGGTTTGCGCGGTTGCCGCTGTAATGCTTGCAAGCGCGAGCGCTGCTGCAACGATCAGTGCCGGTGGTTTCATGCTCTCCCCCCGCGCGGAACGCAGGGTGGAGCTTAACCGGCTTCGGCGAGCAGCGACAACTGCCGCGGCGCGGTTTGCTGGCCGGTCTGGTCGGTCAGGCCCGTGGGGTATTCGCCGGTGAAGCAGTGATCGGTGAACTGTGGCCGCACCGGATCGCGCGACTCGTAGCCCATCGCCTTGTAGATGCCCTCGACCGAGAGGAACGCCAGCGAATCCGCGCCGATGAACTTCCGCATCTCTTCCAGCGAGTGGGTGGCGGCGAGGAGCTTGTCGCGCTCCGGCGTGTCGATGCCGTAGTAGTCCGGATGGGTGATCGGTGGCGACGAGATGCGGAAGTGCACTTCCTTCGCGCCGGCGTCGCGCATCATCTGCACGATCTTGAGCGAGGTGGTGCCGCGCACGATGGAGTCGTCGACCAGCACGATGCGTTTGCCGGCGACCACAGCGCGGTTGGCGGAGTGCTTCAGCCGCACGCCAAGCTGTCTGATCTGCTGGGTCGGCTCGATGAAGGTGCGCCCGACATAGTGGTTGCGGATGATCCCCATCTCGTAAGGGATGCCGGACTCTTGCGAATAACCCATCGCGGCGGGCACGCCGGAGTCGGGCACCGGCACGATGACGTCGGCCTTCGCGGGGGCTTCCTTGGCGAGCTGCGCGCCCATGGCCTTGCGCACGTCATAGACGTTGCGGCCGCCGATGATGGAGTCGGGCCGCGCGAAATAAATGTATTCGAAGATGCACGGCCGCGGCGCCATCGGCGGGAACGGCTTGTGGGAGTGCGCGCCGTCCTCGTCGAACACCAGCACCTCGCCGTTCTCGACGTCGCGGACATATTTGGCGCCGATGATGTCGAGCGCGCAAGTCTCGGAGGCGAGGATCGGGCAGCCGTCGAGCTTGCCCATCACCAGCGGACGGATGCCGAGCGGATCGCGGGCGCCGATCAGCTTCTTGTTGGTCATGGCGACGAAGGCGTAGGCGCCCTCGAGCTGGCGAAGCCCTTCGATGAAACGGTCGACGAAACGGTTGCGCTTGGCGCGCGCCACCAGATGCAGGATCGCCTCGGTGTCGGTGGTCGACTGCATGATCGCGCCGTCGGCGATGAGTTGGCGGCGCAGCGACAGCCCGTTGGTCAGGTTGCCGTTGTGGCCGATCGCGAAGCCGCCGCCGTCAAGCTCGGCGAACAAGGGCTGCACGTTGCGGAGCACTGTCTCGCCGGTCGTCGAATAGCGGACATGGCCAACCGCAGTGGTGCCTGGTAGCCGGTCGATCACCTCGCGGCGGGAGAAGTTATCGCCGACGAGGCCCATGCGGCGCTCGGAGTGGAAACGCTTGCCGTCGAACGAGACGATGCCGGCCGCTTCCTGGCCGCGGTGTTGCAGCGCGTGCAGGCCCAGCGCAGTGATGGCGGCGGCGTCGGGATGGCCGAAGATGCCGAACACGCCGCACTCCTCGCGGAGCCGGTCAGCATTCGGATCGAAGCTCTCCACGTCAGTCCGCTCGGGCATCGGATGGTCCCTCATCGCTGCTTGGTGGCATCGATCAACTGACGCATGTCGGTGCGGTCGGAGCGCGGATAGCTGGCCCGTGCGCCAACCGAGCCGGTCGAATCCGAGCCGGCGTCGGAGCGCTGGCCCGGCGTCTCCGGCGCTTCCTGTTCGTCGCCCTTCGGCCGCTTCTTGAACCACTGGGACATGTAGTTATCCATGTCCTGCGGCAACAGGGCTTGCAGCCAGTCGCCGGTCTTGTTCAGCACCTCGAGCGACTTCGCATTCTTGACGCCGTCGGGCTGCTTGCCGGCGGGAACCAGCCAGGCAAAGAACAGAAACGCCACCACGACGATAATCAGGCCGCGGCCAAGCCCGAACAGAAAGCCGAGCGTGCGGTCAAGCGCGCCGATCCGGCTGTCCAGGATCAGGTCGGAGATCCGCACGGTGATCACCGAGACGATCAGCAGCGTGATCAGGAACACGCCGCCGATCACGGCGGCGGTGGCGACGATGTCGCTGGAGATGTTGGCTTTGGCGATCGGCAGCAGCCGGGGATAGAGCAGCAGGGTCGCCACCGCCGCGGTGGCCCAGGCGGTGATCGACAGGATCTCGCGCATGAAGCCGCGGATCATGGCGAGCAGGCCGGAAACCAGCATGACGCCGAGCAGGAGAAGGTCGAGCCACGTAATGGGCATGGAACGCTCAGCTCAGCCTTGCTGGTCGGGCAAAGAAAGGAAGTGGTTGCGGGCGAATCGGGATCGTCTATCTCCAACAGTCACTTGGCCGGGCCGGGCTCGGCAAGGGCCTCGCACGATCGGCCCAATGGTTTAATTTTGTGTCGTTTTTTGACGGGCGGCGGTCTTGGACGCGGGCTTGATATAGCGGCCCGGCGCGGTTCCGTCACGCGGCTTCTGGCTCGCGCTGGCGCTGGTTTCTGGGGATTTTGTCGCCGCGCGCGGCGATCTCGGAGACCAGGCCCACCAGGCTACCGACGGTATCGAGGGTGAGGCCGCAAGCCGCCTCGGCGCGGGCGGCCTCGGGAACCACGGCGCGGGCGAAGCCAAGCTTCTGGGCCTCCTTCAGCCGCGCCGGCGCCTGCGCCACCGGCCGCACCGCGCCCGACAGCGACACCTCGCCGAAATAGACCGCGTCGGCCGGTAGCGGCGCGTTGGCCAGCGACGAGACCAGGGCCGCGGCGGCGGCGAGGTCCGCGGCCGGCTCATGGATACGCAGGCCGCCGGCGACATTGAGATAGACGTCGTGGCCGCCGAGGTTGACACCGCAGTGGGCCTGCAGCACCGCCAGCACCATGGACAAGCGGCTGCTGTCCCAGCCGACCACCGCACGCCTCGGCGTGCCGAGCGAGGTCGGCGCCACCAGCGCCTGTATTTCACAGAGAACGGGACGGGTTCCTTCGATGCCGGCGAACACCGCGGTGCCGGGCGAGCCGAGATCGCGCTCGGACAGGAACAACTCGGATGGGTTGGCGACTTCGCGCAATCCCAGGCCGGTCATCTCGAACACGCCGATCTCGTCGGTCGGGCCGAAGCGGTTCTTCACCGCGCGCAGGATGCGAAACTGGTGCGAGCCTTCGCCCTCGAACGACAGCACGGCGTCGACCATGTGCTCGACCACGCGGGGGCCGGCGATCTGGCCGTCCTTGGTGACGTGGCCGACCAGGATGACGGCGGCGCCGCTTTTCTTGGCGTAGCGGATCAGGGTCTGCGCCGCACCGCGCACCTGGGTCACGGTGCCGGGCGCGGAATCGATGATGTCGGTCCACATCGTCTGGATCGAGTCGATGATGACCAGCCGCGGCTGCTTGCCCTCGGACAAGGTGGCGACGATGTCCTCGACCGAGGTTTCGGCGGCAAGCTCGACCTTGGCATCCGAGAGGCCAAGCCGCTCGGCGCGAAGCCGCACCTGGGCGACGGCCTCCTCGCCGGAGATGTAGACGGCGCGGTGGCCGGAGCGCGCCAGCGCCGCGGCCGCCTGGATCAGCAGGGTCGATTTGCCGATGCCGGGATCGCCGGCCATCAGCAGCACCGAGCCGCGCACGAAGCCGCCGCCGGTGACGCGGTCGAGTTCGGCAAGCCCTGACGGCAGGCGAGGGGCCTCGTGGGTGTCGCCGGTCAGCGCTTCAAGCTCGAAGCGCCGGCCCCTGCGGCCCGGCCGGGCCGGCCCGGCCGGGCGTCCGGCCACGCCACCGGTGCCGTCGCCTTCCTCGACCAGGGTGTTCCATTCGCCGCAGGCCTCGCACTTGCCCTGCCAGCGGGCCGAGGCGCCGCCGCAGTTCTGGCAGACGTAGGTCTGGTTGCGGCGGGACATGGAAAACCCCTGCGAATCCTGACGTGCTTGATCGCCAGCACGCTAATCCTTGCAGGAGAACATTTCAAGAACATTAAATCGGGAAGCCTACGACTTCCACACCCGGTGGAAGCGGCGGCCGAGGTTGGTCAGCAGCTCGTAGGAAATGGTGCCGGCTTGGGCTGCGACCTCATCGAGCGGCAGGCCATCGCCGATCAGGGTGACCATCTGGCCGCGGCGGACCGCGCTGACCGGCAGGTCGGTGACGTCCAGCGCCATCAAGTCCATCGAGATCCGGCCGACGATGCGGCAGCGCTTGCCGGCGACCAGCACTTCGCGGGGCTTGGCGCCTTCGGTGATGGCGGCGGCGCGCGGCACGCCGTCGGCATAGCCCGCCGCGATCACCACGATGCGGCTGTCCCGGCGCGCGGTCCAGGTCGAGCCGTAACCCACGGCCGCGCCCTTGGCGATGTTGCGGACTTGCAGGATGTGCGCCTTCACATCGACGACGGGCTTCACCGGGTTGGGCTTGCCCGGGGTCGGGTTGCCGCCGTAGAGCGCGATGCCGGGACGGACCACGTCGCAATAGGTCGAGGCGTCGAGGAAGATGCCGGACGAGTTTGCGAGCGAACTGCCGATGCCGCGGAACAGGGAGCGGATCTCGCGAAACTGCCTGATCTGCTGATCGTTCAGCGGCAGCTCCGGCCGGTCGGCGCAGGCGAGGTGGCTCATCAGCAGCGTGATGTGATGGCTCTCCGAGCGGATGTGCGCGGCGATCGCGGCGGCTTCCTCGATGGTCAGGCCGAGCCGGTTCATGCCGGTGTCGACATGCAGCGCCGCGCTGCCGGCGAAGCCGGAGCCGGCGACGAAGTGATCCCATTCGGCGAGCTCGACCAGGCTGTTGATCACCGGCCGCGCATAGGTGTCGACGAAGCCCGGACCGGCCTCCGACGAGAATCCATTCAGCACATAGATCACGGCCTCGCGGGCGACGGCGCGGACGCGGCGCGCTTCCGACAGATGCGCCACGAAGAAAGTCTGGCAGCCGGCGCGGTGCAGCGCCGCCGTGACCTCCTCGATGCCGCAGCCATAGGCGTCGCCCTTGACCACGGCGGCGCATTCGCCCGGCGTGACCTTGCTGGCGATCATCTTGTAGTTGCCGACCAGGGCGGTCAGGTCGATGGTCAGCACCCCGCAGGCCTCCTGGGCGGCCGGTCCGCCGGTGGTGAGCACCGGATCGGGCAGCGAGGATTGGGCTTGGGGGGCGCGGGCCATGGGTCCGCTATATGGACGGCATTATAGGCGGCGTAACTTTCCAGCACATTGGGATCCTAAGCTTAGAATTCCACGTGGACAAGTTGTCGCG